>Ga0209367_1002065_pt1 | contig 25984 bp, 8 predicted proteins | sample WorMetLIZISLAND2_FD_187412 | JGI IMG/M metagenome (GOLD analysis project Ga0209367, IMG submission 187412) | Marine gutless worms symbiont microbial communities from Max Planck institute for Marine Microbiology, Germany - Olavius geniculatus... ... | reverse complement strand
TGTTTGCAGCTGACTGATCAACTGGAACAGAACGAGTTACTACAATTCCGGCTGATGGAAAACACCTTCCGCATCAGCCCTATCAACGTACTATTTCAATATTTATTTGTTTACTCATTTATTAGGGCTTCTGGAACGGTAGTTCCCGTCGGTCTCACGTTTTACTGCTAACGTTTCCGTTTTCCTTTTTATTTCTCGCCGCGAGATCTACTAGCTCTGTAGGCCGATCGCTGCGAAACTTTGCCAAATGATGGAAAGTGCGTTCAGTTTTATAATCCAAGTCTTAAAAATTGGGGCCTGTCCCAAAAACATTTGCGGCAAACCCACGCCCTCACCGGGGACTGGGGCCCCAACAATTTTTAACAACGACAGTTCAAAAATTTGCTTACAATTCAGCGTATTAGCCATAGTAACTTTGGGGCCAGGATGAATAACTTCATTAAAATTGTCCACTTGACTTGCCGCGAAGGATAACTGAATAACTGGAATAACTGTATTTGTAAAACGCTGCACATCCAATCAACGGCGTTATTTGCCAAGTGCACAATGGCCAGTACGGTAAACGGCTGACATGGTCGATTAAACACAAATCTACTAATTTACTAATTATCATTACGTTTAATTTGCTGATAATTTATACCCGTTTTACCTTATTTTACCCGTACCAGCAGTGCCGTACCTATACCCGATCCATACCGTAAAATTGTACCCGTACCCGTTGCCTGTAGATACGGGTATACTCGCACAGCTTTATAATTTCCGCTGACGAAAACATTCTTTATGCAGTTCCTAAAATGGTCAGTCGTTCGGCCGCATTGAGCAGATGTACAACACTACCGCGAATCACTGTATATACGGACGAAGGTCGGGGTTGACGATGATCTGTCCCATGACGGATGTCAAACTGATCAGCCGTTGCACGTTCCGCATGTGAGACACAAGCACTGCAGACCGGATAGCAACATCAATCATCAATCAATCAATGTGCCGCTTACTTATCGCGGTCACGAGTATAAGTTGTGTAAAAAACTTCGTGTTTCTCGAGTAATAGCAACATTTTTGTAAACGCGTTGTACGATAAAACGTATGGAACTTGCTGCCTATTAATGTGGACTTTAGCACACTAACTAGTTTCTAACATCCATAGTTGGTTTGGAAAGAAAGAGCGACCAAAAGTGCTAAAAATTGCAGGTTCTGGATACCCCACTTTTATTTGAGGCCTCGCCACGGAACCCTATGAATTTCCGCAAGAACCTCACACCGCCTAAAATCTACATTTTTGCCACATTCAAATTTTTGCCATGAGCTACAAAATACACATCACGAGCGCAGTGGAGTGCGGTACGGCCGTTCAATGTCATCCAAGGTCGCAATTAAAAGGGTATACGAAACTTTCTATTAGAAATTAGCAGTAACCGTGGCCCTATCTTGCACCGTTTCAGAGATACGACGACTCATTGGTTAAAATCGCAAATGTTTCCTACCCCTCTATTGTTTAATGCCCTTGGTCGAGCTGATTTCTGTCGAATTTCTAAAAAAGCGTTAAGAATCCCAAAACCAGAGTCCTTTATAAAGCGACAGTAAAGATTTTGTAATCCTAGCTAGCGCCGTTTTGACACAGTGTCGGGGCGTGTAGGACAGACGGACTGACAGACGGACGCTTCTACGATAAGCATTCTGCTATCTTGACGCCAAGCAAAAGCTGCACTGACGTTAGACAGTGTTTTTTTTACAATTTTCAGACAGAGGACGGGGGACAAAGCGTCTCCGACGTGAGCTGGAAAAATTAACCCAACAACGTTGTAGGCCTGCTACGTTTTCCATTTGCAGTTTCACATTTGAACAACTTATTATTTATTGTGCTTAATGTTAATCGAGGATAAGATGTTACAGTACTAAGCTGAGTAACAAACTAAGAATCAGCAGTATAATAGGGTGTCTATACGATCGAGCAAACATCGAACAAACGTCGAGCAAACGTCGAGCAAGCATTGAGCTGGCTCAAGCAGGCCTATTGGAACCCCGCCCTTGGCTCAAATGTAGGCCTAGACTTAAGCTCTTAGCCCAAAGCTGATCACGTGTTATATAGGCCTTCCAATTACAACCCGCCCGCCCTTCTAATTAGCATGCTAATTGCCATAGAACGTCGAGCTAGCTGGTCGATGTTTGTTCGATCGGGTAAACACCCTATAATTCTACAGGTAGACTAATTTAACATAAAGAAAATATTGTCAGACCAAAGTTATCGTAGGCATCTTGCTGGCTGACGAACGACAATGAATGCAGTTGACGCGTAATGGCAGTTTGTGACCTGACAACGCCAGGAAGAAGACCTTTGCCAGACTCGTTTTCCAGTGGAACCGTCCCAATCACTATGTCAGCACTAAGCTCCAGCTTCGTACAGCACGGGGCTTTCGCGCACAACTGCATTGAAAATACAGATTGTACTTATATTAGTAACAATGCAATTTACGCGCAGAGATAGACATAATATAGTATACAAAATTTACAAATATCTCGAAAATATAACCTATTATAGTTTCAAATATCTCTTGTTTAAATCTAATTTTTCAAAAATGATGTTCCATAACTGGCTGACTTTAAATTTTATACATCATTCTAGTTCCATTAAAATCAAAGTGCTATAGCCATGTCCGGAAAAGACGAGAAATGAGTCTGGAAATAGAGCTCGCAGTTACGAAGAAGAGCACTAAACTTGCACTAAGAGCACTAAAGTGGCTTACATAAAAAATCATTCAAAATTTTAACGTAAAACAACAAATTCTACTAACTGGCGTCCTTAACAGAGAGGTAAGGAAACGTAAGTACCGCAGGAAAAAACAAGGACGAGTGTGCGACCTATTTGCCGTACCGTAAGTGTGTGGCTGACTTTGATAAGGCTGCATCCGTCAAGTCGTGGAGTTGCGTCTATTGGAACAGTAAAAGATACATCGTTCCAAGTTCCCGTTCTGCCTGCAGGTATCGTTCCGGGGCCGGCACGCCGCCCCAAACGCCGATAAATCGCAAACGTCGATCCGTCTTTTGCTATCAAATCCACGTACTGCAAAAACAATCACGCGAAAAAGCTCAGTTACCGCTTAGATTGCGGGGCGACAGCTTCGTGCACATGTTAGCAAAAATGTGCAGTGCTACTGCTAGTGTTATGGGCGGCGGGTTAGTTACACGTTACAGTTGGCATTTTCAGCAAAACTACTCTTTAACGCATGGCGTTCACGTTCTCCGTTTAAAACACTGGACATATCCTCAGAAACGCTAGGCCTATACCAAAATAAACCAAGTGAATGCCTAGCATTTATATTATTAACCTAATTTTTAAAGCTTACAGCGATATAACGACTCAGAAAAGTTTTTAAAAACATCGCCGTTTTCGACTAGTCCATAATACTCTAGGCCTACATTCCTGCACTTTCCGTAAAACTTACTCATTGACGCTGACCTTTTGGGGTCACGTGGCGTCGTCGGTCATATGACCATTGGATTCAGCGACCCAAAATACCCTACATGTAAAACCAAACTTGAAGTGGATCGAATGATCGGTTGCCGAGATTGAAATTTTCCAGGAAGGCTCTTCCAGAAACGGAGGTCTGTTGGCGGGTCGTTAAAAACGTAATAAAGACCAGTAAAATCACATGTGAAATTAAATTTCATTCGTATGGCAAATTACGCAACAAATTTTATAATGCTTACAAAAACCTATCGTTGGACTTTTGAGATGCTGTGGTTTTGTTTTAAACCCTAGAAAAAAAATTACCTTTACAAACAAATTGTCCATTCATGGCTAGTAACTTTGCGGTATGGGTCTAGTAATCAAGAACTGACGATAACGAACCTGATTGAGTGATGCATGTCTTATGGTGACGTCACTGCGGCTGTTGTTCTCAATGCCCGCGCTGAAGAAGAGGACTTCTCCTGGAACGTAGCATCTCGTACTGAGCTGCATGGTTCCAGTGACGGTTCCTGACGTCCAGCAGCAGCAGCAGGCCACGCTTACTATTCCCTCACTGTTTGTCTGCCATTGATTCTATACACGCGGCACAGTAATGTTATTTACACCAACGACAAAAATAATAAAATGAGTATTTTACGCTCAGCAGCGTACAAGTATTATAGGCTACCGTACGCAACCTTGCAACCGGTATAAATGCGCGACGTTTAAAGCCGTGGCTACACGCAACGATTTTCTCGTCCGAGGTGTTTTTCGCGAGCTTCTTGGACGATCGTCTCAGACACGTCGGACGACATGTCGAACGACGCATCCAATTTCTTCGGACGAGGTTCTGATAGGCGTCTTTTGACGAAAAATCTCATCCGATGAAATGGGACGCATTGAGGGTGCACATTTCGTTCCGTTTCCTCGGACGAGTAAATCTGTGCGTATAGCCGCGGCATAACAATTGAACAATTATATCTGACTTTGTTATGCCATAATATGGCGGATAACTACGACGAGCAATATATCTCAACATAGTGACCCAACTGAAAACTGCGAGCAATAAGCCAGACAATAAAAACAAAATTATTCGCGCCACAATTGCCAATTTAGCAGCAATAGGGGCCTTCTGCCGAACGTGTCCGCCGTGTAGGAGGGAGGGTGGTGCAAAGCTTATAGCGGCAGCGTTTCTGTCGCTCCCGGACAGTGTAGATGCGATAGTTTACCCTGAACTCGGCTGGTTCCAGGTTTAAGTCCACGGGCCTAACGACGATGAACGGGAAGGGCTCTGACTTAGCGTTGGGTCGCCACGGTCGCTCGACGACTACCATGACCGTATAACGCACGTCGCCGTATTCGCCCATGTCGTGTGTTCGCGGGATGGCCGAAGGCAGTTCAAAGCTGAATCCATAGCTGTGACTGCCAGCTTCTAGTCGGATCTTTGCACCGTGGCCTGCAGCAACACACCAGTAATTTGAGAAAAGCTCACGTGACGCGCGATAGCAGCCGTGCTGCCACTTTGGCAATCAGTGTAGGCCTACAGCAATAAGATATTAATGCATCGTGAAAGAGTACTAAAACTTGAAGCCACCGTACGGAAGACTCCTTGAATTTAAGAGATCGAAACTTAGATTCCTAAAAATGTACGTTTTATGCTAAAATGTCATATGCAGATTGTCCAGATAATTGTGCTAAAATAACCACTTTTTGGGGGCGGTGGTACCCGGGGTAGTCGACGCCCGCCTGCACCGGCCTCCTTGAACTTAGGGAGTCGGGACTTAAACTGCTAAAATTTACGTTTAATGCTGAAAATTTCATACGCAGGTTGTGTTGGTCTACCTCCAGCCATTTCGTCGTAATTCAGTGTTGAAATGTGCGCTGCATCCAAAAATTGCGAAAAATTGACTAAAAACCTTTTTGGGGGTTCAAGGTCATTCAAGGTCATCGATGTCGATAAATCTAAAAAGCCTGTCACTAGTGCTTGTTATGATAAGCAGCATGTCTGTTATTGTCTGTACTTATTTGCAACCGTTTTTACACTATACGAGCCAATAACGGCAAAATAACGTCTTTTAAAGGGTACCCCTCTTTGACGCCCTCGTTCGAGGGGAATCCCAGCACCCAGGGGCAAGAATTTTTGTCACAAAAACTAGAGACCTTGAGGCAGCACACAGTAGAGATTTCGAGATTTTAGGTGCCGCCGTTTTGATACAGTGCTAGGGTGTGACGGACGGACGGACGAATGGACAGACGGACGGACAGACGGACAAACGCCCAGGCCATATCTAAGACGCGCGAAGCATTCTGCTATCGCGCGTAAAAATCACGCAGCCGTTTCATACCAGCAGTAGGTGACTGTAGAAAATAAGTAAGCAAGGAAATTGTCAACATAAAAAGAAAGTGCCATAATATGGCAAACAGACATGACTATAGGGGCCTTGAGTTAAACCGCCACATTGCAGGCTAAAATCGAGAACAAATCACTAAAACTTGCTTTTTAAATTTCAAGGCCGTTCAAGGTCATCAGTGTTGGTACCCGCGATAACATGTCCGCAGTGCATGCTACGATAAGCAGGAAGTCTGTGTTTATATGCAACCGTTTTCACGCTAGACGAGTCGATAACGATAACGAATTCGTAAAGAGTACCCTCTTTGATTTTCTCGTTTTACGGAATCCCTTCACCCAGCGACACGAAATTTCGTCACAAAACTAGAGCTTTTGTAGACGCCAACAGCAAAAAAAGTTTTGATCCTAGCTATCACCGTTTTAATACAATGCCTGGGTGTAACAAGGCAGGCGGACGAACAGACGGACGTCTCGACGATAGCTAAGACGCGCTTAGCATAGCTGTCGCGCGTAAAATACCAAAGACTAAGGCTCACGTGAACCGAAGACGTAGACTTCTTCGTCGATGTAGACTTCTTTTTTCTTGACATGCCGTCGTCTGCAGCTTACTGCCATGCATTCCGTCCATTCTACCTTTGCGCGACCCAGTAACGTCGCACGCACTCCTGTTAGCAGTAGGTCACAGGAACTGCATAAACTATTCTTTGTCGTCAATCCGGGGGTAAAAAATTGTCGGCTCGCCATACCGAAAAGCTGCCACAAATAGAAATAAAATTAAAAATAGCGTATGATTAAAATTAAGGTTAAGCTTAAGGTTATGGTCAGTGTTAATGTTAGTTTAGCGTTTAATAAGTAGACCTGCGGTTTCGTCGTCGTCGTCTAAAGCACGTTTTTGGCCTCGGAATGGCAGACCCGAACCAATCCAGGAACACTTTCTTGCGATTTTGGAATTAAACGATAACAACCTACAGAATTCAGGTATGCCTAAATGTTGCTTAAAACGCAACTCCGTAGGAAAACAATTCAAATGTCAGTTATCAATCAATCAGAGAGCTCATTATTTTTCAGCCGACCATACTTAAGTAACGGTCAAGCTATTGGCACGGTTGTCGTCCGTTCGATTGTCTGTTTGTCTGTCACAGACCTACTGTGGCTAAACAGTGCAAGATAGGGCTTAAATTGCTATTGATCGCTAATAGAAAATCGTATACGCCCTTTCAGATGAGACGAAAATCATCGACTTTGGATGACCTTGAAGATCACTACTACCCAGTACGGTCGGCTATCCTAGCGACAGCTGGGCTTCTTGTATTTAAAGTCATACGTCACGAGCAAATCATAATTTATACTGCCAAACACGTTGCAGGAAATTTGTTATTTGAGCAGTAATGATTGACTGAATGACTAATTAGTAGGTCAATAAACATTCACCTCTGACGGTAGTCGAAGTTGAGAAGAAGATGCTAACGGTTCCAGAGACTATCTGGCCGGGAAGATAGACATTATCATCAAACGCAATAGAGAATTTCGGTTTGATCATTTTTGCTGTTCACTTCAGACAACAACAGAATTGCAAAAAAACTCAGTGCAAGTTAAACTGAACCGAATAGTAAATATTTATTTAATAATTAAATTAAACCGAATATTTCATTACCCGGGTACCCATCGGGTAGTAAAAAATTACCCGCGTGTCTGAATCGTGCCTGTCAAGGGATGCCACATAGACTGCAATCAGTAATCATCTATCGTCATAATGTGGCACACACAAAAAGTCGTCGTCTTTGTCTTGTCGGTTCGCTCCTGTGATTTTTACACCAGTCCTATAAGCTTGAACCTTGTTCGCTAACTTCGAAAAAATTTTTTATCTACTTGTACATATTTCGTACGGTTGTGCGTTAAAATCGATATGCTTAGCTGTTACTTTTAGCGACATTTAAACACAAGATTCCGAGATTACTAACCTCAACCAAATGTAATACATATAGCCACTTCGGTTCGCAAGTCATGTGGCTTCTGGCTTGAAGTCCGAGTAATCTGGCGTAAAACGAGCATTCGGCCTTACGTCAAGTGTCATACCAGATAACGACAATAATACACGAGAAAGTCTGCTCAATTCCAGGCAAAGCGTTTGCCGTCTAGCGGGCAGAGAATGTAGTCTGTTCTAAACAAGCAGATAGCGACGGCAAAAATAGTTTATCTAGTATTTTGGTAGCGCTGTATCACAGGCACGCGGTAGCGTAGCGCTGTATTAAGGGCGACCGGCTGTCAATGAAAAATGGCAAAATTCGACCCCTCGCCGATCCGAGACCGATCGACATAAAAATTCGAAACAAGTGAATACGTCCGGGAGACGACCCCGGTGCCGAATTTCATGCAGATCCGCCCATTCGGGACTTCTCGGCAAATAGATAAAATATAATATGGATTATAAAAATTGAACGTTTTGTCATCATGCGGCGATCGGCCAAGAAAGCTCAAAGAACTTGCGCTGAAAAAAGAAAGAAACAAAGAGATAAATAAAGAGCAAAAAATATTTAAAAAAACATTAGCTGTAAAACATAAGACAGCAGGGAACTATTTTCCCGGGCGGTCTAATCGTACTTGCATTTGTAACTTTTTTTCGCTGAAGTACCTATATTGTAAAATGGAATTATTACATTACACGGATTTTACCGTAAAGCAGAAAGAACCGCGTTCCCGCCCGAGTATACAGTTGGTTTTTTGGGGCCAAGGGTTAGACTGACCATAACTGTAATGTTCACACTAAAACTGACCATACTTAACCCTTGGCCTAACCTAGCATTAACTTAACCCATTATATTCACCCGCAACCTTGGCTATTTTTTCTCATTTCAGATTTTTAGTTTTAGTATTCATTATTTTTTTCTTTTTCATTTTTAACTTTTGTTTTAGTTCGTTTTTTTATTTCATTATTTTCAACATTTTTTAAGTTTTACATTATAACTGTATTTTTATTTTTAGTATTTTTCATTTTATTTTTATTAAAACATTTCAGTTTTTTAGTTTATGCACTGGATTAAACTGACAGTTTGTCTGTCAGATTTTAAGTGCAAATTCTGCATTGTGGTGTATAATATGCCGGCGACCCTTGGCTTTCACAGGCTGTTACCCTATGCAATCGTGTGTACGGCGCCAATCAGCATTAATCAATCTAATGATATGCATGCATCGACTAGCAAAGCACGGCAACGCTGCCAAGTTTGGCATCAATTATTTACCACTGCTGCTGCTGCTGCTGCTGCTGCTGATAGGGCAAGGTGTGCCAATACTCTGTACAGGTGTAGATACAGGGTGACGCAATTAACAGTGCCGGCGCCAGAGAGTTAAAGCCCCTCCCCCAAATGCAACTGTGAGGCCTCTATAACGGCGGTCTTGGGGTAGAGCCCCTGATCAGGGAGCAGGGGCTCCCCCCTGAAGCTTAAACACTTTTGGCTTTTGGACATTCAATAGAAGCCAAAATTTTGCTAATTTTTCAAAAGTTCGAAAGGCAAAAAAAATCGGATACAATTTGTGTTGTCCTTGCAAATAAATGAAGTTTAATGAGCCGCAATACGTCACAGGTTACTACACATTAATAAAAAGTAATAGACTTGCGTCCATTTTGGGTAAACTTTTTACATGCTTACGTTTGATAATTTATATTTAGAATATATTTGAAAAACTAAAATTTTTTCTATTGGCATACACAGCATGAAGTTTTTCAGCATACGCGAGCCCCCCCCCCTTTTCCGGCCGGCGGTTACAGGGGTTTTTCTGCCGGCTCTAGACGCAAAACAAAAGAGTGTGAAAAAACTGACAAAGAACTAGTGATGGACCAGTTAAAAAGAAGAAAATGGCACTGGCTAGGATACAAAATGTCATGAAGAAGAAACGATGACGTGTCTCAGTGCACTGAAACACTTGTTTGCTAAATAACTTATAATGTTGTTAAACAAAAACACGCATTGTTTGGAGAAGGAACACAGTTAGTTTAAATCAAGAGTGATGACTGATTGACTAGTCGATGAAGTTAACTAGAAAAATTGGTTTAAATCGTCACCAGGCGTAAATACGTCCAGTGCAAAAAATGTTCAACGAGATCTCAGGCTATTTCATTTTCTAAATCGCGATTAAACAAGTCTATCTACGTGAAGGGTGTTTTATGCGTCATCTTATAGGCAGCTGGTTCGGTATCTTGACTACTATAACGCACGGCTGTTATTCTGTTACGCTGCTTTAGGTGGGGGAGACCGGTAATAACTTCAGTCCTGCTTCGCTGACTCCGACACTACAGGTCTGACCGGCTTACGTTGCTTATAATTTGCCCTATTAACTAATGACCAGTGTACGCTGAATCGGAATAGGCCCTGAATAAAAACACGTTCGTATTTTCAAACTTCGAATACGTGCATCGAACGTATTTTATTGTTGGTTTTCGTACTCGGAAAGAAAATAAGTTAAAATACGTATTTTAAAAAACACGTAATATGATAAGCTTACGCATTCGCGAATGTTGCTAGTGACAAGATTGTTATACTCTGCGAACGAGTAGACCAATATTGTCTTTTGAGTGATTTGTGGTCAATAGCCTAAAACTAACTCAGACTAATTATGCGTTTCATCATGATCTGGACTCTATAGTGTAATATGCGTGTGTAGCAAGGCATAATAGCCTACGCTCTAGGCCGTGTTGAAATGTTGGCTAATTCTTTTATGACTGCAGGACTGTGTGTTCTGCCTGGAACGACTACGTACATGTATGATATACGAACACGACACGCGTTTCAATCATCACGCTTGACTGCATTGAAATTATGAAAAATTGGTTATAACACTGCAGACATTGTGGTGAGATAGAGGGAAACGAAGTAGGCCATGAAATAAGTTAATCGTTGTTTCTGATGCATGTAGGATCTTCGATGTACCGATGACTCATCCAGCGAAGACAGCAGCGACAACGGCGTGACGTCATCAGTTGGCGGTGACGTCACAGCAGATCACGTGACCTCCGCTGATGACGTCCGAGCCGAGGACTTCCGGCGCTCAACGGCAGACAGTCAATCACAGCAGACCGTCATGACGTCATTGGCCGGTGTCCCCTCGCGTCACGTGACCACCTCTAACTCAAGCTTGAGTTTTCCGGTCTCTAGGTTACCCTTCTCGTCGTCGTCGTCGTCGTCTATTCTACGCGCTGCCTCCGCTAGTCAGGACGACCTTGCCGCGACCTTGAGACAACAAAATCAAGGTCACGACGTCAAGTCAAGGACGCAGAGGAGCGCTGGAGGCCGGGCGCTGGCGGACAGTCGCAGCGTCCAGGACCTGGAAGCGATGTTGAACCAGGTGGAGACGAGTGAACGCCAGGCCTGGAATTGGCTGGAAACACTGGACACGGAGAACAGCCAGCGACTAGGAGACCTACGTCACTACATCGCGACCATGACGTCACTCACCTACGTCACTACACGCGGCGTCACTTACCGGGGCGGCGTGACGTCATGGAGCTACCTACGTCACTACATCGCATCGCTGGAGCAGTCCAAGAGACAGACGTCCGAGGCAATCGCCCAGCTGCTGCAGATCGAGTGCGACCTGCGTCAGCAGCTCAACCGCCGACAGCACGCCGTGATTACTGGCACTAACAACGTGGGTGGCCCTTCCCTGACCAACACCGATCACCGTGATGACGTGATACTGGACGAGGTGAGCCGGTCGCTGCGAGATATCGTGGGACGTTTACAGACACAGCAGCACGGATCCAGCATATCACACGCTGCCGATGGAGGTCTAAATTCTGCCTGGTCCAGATATTCTGCTTCCACTGCGGCCACTAGTCCAGCGACTGCCCGGCTTAGTGGTGTTCGAAACCAGCTGAACGGAAGAGCGGAAGCAGGCATTGACAGTGATGAGGGTTACGACGCCAACAGTAACTCGTTACGCTCGGAGTTCAGCGTGCGTACGCCGCTAGCAGAAAGACCCCCTACTGGTCAACAGACGACCACACACGTAGCTGCACCTGGTCGTGACGTTATGCTGAACCCCCAACCTGGTGACGTCATGCTATGATGCCGTTTTTGATAACGTCATACTGGAACGGCGGTAAACCGCACACGTAGCTGCCCTGGAGTCGGAGGTGAGTCGACTGACGAGACTTCTCGACTTGTATCGCTCGACGAGCAAAGCAACCGTCATCGACGCTACTCGCGGCACCACATCCAGTCTACAGCAGACGCAGTCGGCGGACTTGCGACGTCTCCAGGCGCGAGTCAGCGAACTGGAGACTGATAAACTGGAACTGGAACGCGAGTTGAACAAGACAAGGAACAGACAACGCGACGAAATGGATAAACTACAGGCCAGACTTCAACAGCAAAAGACCGAGTCGACGCTAAAAGTATCGGAATTAAAGAACGTGGAGACCGAACTTAACAGATGGACGAGCGAGTTGCGCGAGCAGCTGAACGTGGAGAGAGAGAAGCGGCAGAGTCTGGAGAGAAAACTTTTGGACGCTGTAGAACGACGAGATGAATTGAGTCAACAACTGCAAGAGACTGGCAACAGCTTAACGGGTCTGCGAGATAAGCTTGAGCAAGCGGAACAGTCCAAGAAACAGCTAATGGCTCAGGTGAACTTCCTGGGTAAGACCAACGAATCCCTGATGGAAGATATCGATGATAATAACGAACGGATGTGTGCGGAGTTGAACAGCTGTCGGCAAGGAAAAACGGACGCCGAGCTGCGTTGCGAGGAGCTCGAGACTCGCTGCCAGCAACTGACGGAAACCGTCGGACTTCTGGCCGACAGAGCACGGGCTCTGGAAACATCCGTAGAAAAATAAACCAGACAGAACAAGAATCGTAAAAAATTAGTAAAAAAATATCAGAGAAAAAAGCATAAACCCTGGAAACATCCGTGGAAAAACAGAGGAAAAGAGCATGAACCGTGAAACAATTTGCAAAAAATCAGAGAGAGAATTCGGGCTCTGGAAACATCCGCTGAAAAATCAGAGAAAACGTGAAGACTGAAAACAACAAAAACATTTGCGGAAGAGACAGAAGGAAAGAGCAAGAACAGTAGAAATATCAGTAGAAAAATCGCAGGTATCACAGAGAGCTTGGGCTTTACAAACATCTGTTTGAAATTCAGACAGAACGTGGAGACGGAAGACATTAGTGGAAAAGGCAGAAGGAAAGAGTAGGAATTGTGGAAAGATTAGCAGAAAAATCAGAGAAAAAGCTGAGACTCTGGAAACATCCGTGGAAGAAGCGGAAAAGGTGCGAGCGGAGTGCGAACGCCTACGTCACGAACACAACGTCCTCGTTGCCAGTGAGGAGAAGCTGGTCGACAAACTCACCGAGAAGGACGAGATCGTGAAGCGACTGATGACGGAACTGAGCGAATGCAAGAGTTCGCTGGAGGAACAGAGCCACAAGCTGCACGCCAGTCACATCGCTGTGGAAAACTACAAGGACGAAGAATCTAGGAGAGTCCGAGAACTGGAGGACGCAAGATCCAGACAAAAGGAGGTTCAAGAATCCGAGCGTCAGCTCCTGATGCGTGTCAGGGAACTAGAAATGTCCGAGGCGGTTTTGACGACGAAACTCTCTGCGATGGAGACGGAAAAGGAGCACAGCTGGAGGGTGGTTCAAGACTGATCATCCTGTGTGGTTTTGCGTGTATGGTCTTACGTGTTTCTCCGATTTTCCAGATGATCCTCTTTGCTTCTGCGATTTTGCCTCTGTAGTTTTTCCTGTATGTTTTTTTGTGTGATCTTTTATGTGTGGTCTTGACTGCTTCTCTGGTTTTCTAGATGATCTTCTTTGTGTGGCCCTGTTTCTGTGGTTTTGCCTGTGCGGTCCTCCCTGTGTGGTCCTACTTGTGTAGTTTTGCCTGTTTTCAATTGGTCGGCGAAGAAGCACAGCTGGAGGGTGAAAGCCGAGCTAAAGTGCGAACTGGAGGACAGTCGACGTGCAGAGAAACAACTGCTGGAAAAAGTCTCCAGTCTGGAGAGGCGAGAAAGCACGCTGCAAGACAAGGTGGAACAGATGGAATCGCGAGCAACGAATCTGGTCGAGTTGCTGAAACAGTCGCAAGAGATGTCGTTGCAACAGCAGCTGAGAAACATGTATGACGTCACGACCGCTGCAGGCAATGACGACGATGACGTAGACAACGATGACGTCACACCGGGGAATCCCCAACGTCATGCGGACTCTACCGTCCAGTCCGAGTTGACCGGATATGAGCTGGAACGAACGACCAAGGTGGATCTGCTGACCAAGGTCTACCAGCTGGAGAGAAAATGTTTGCTGCAGAAAAACAGACTACACGAGCTGACCAGTGAACTGTCGGTGTTTAGGCAGACCGCTGCCGAGGCAAATCACAGGCAAATGGACACCGTGCTGCCTGTTCTTATGTCATCCGTTGAAAACAAGGTAGGCCTACATGAATCGTTTATAGCGTCATTGTGCCTCTGTGTTACAGTATTGTGATAAATGACTGAATCGTCAGCAAACACTGATTGATGCACAGACAAGCAGACAGAGAGATAAACAAGTCAGCTGAAAAATTTATATAATGATTAATTAACTATGTAATCTACAAAGTTACTTGAGTAATTGCATGAAACTGGACACTGCTACAAAATACACAGCACACCGCGAGAGAAAATGTTTTTGTTTAAACTTTATCAAATGTATATTTTATTGTTTGAAGAAACGCCTAGCCTGTAGAGTGTGTTAATAGTAATAATCAAAATTCAGCTAGTTCTCAGACAGAAACATACAATAACACTGCGAGATTTAGTGGTGCATTCCTGATTAAAATATTGATATGATTTTTTATTGCAAAGTGACTGGTAAAATGTGCCGATAAAAACGCTTTGAAAACTGGTCATTATTTTGATAGAAATAGGCACACATGGACAAACGTCCCGTTTTTACACACTCTGCATAATTACGTTGAAAACATAGACCTAATGAACAAGCCCGACGAGAGCCACAGCGAGGCCCGGGGATCGAATCATTCTCGCGGGGCCCCTTTGGGGAAAAATTATTATTTTTTGTTCAAAATGGTGCATTCTGGTGTATTTTATATTTCTGAGTAACGGCGGGGCCCCCAAACGTCGCGGAGCCCAAGGTAGCTTACCCCCTACCACACCCTTTCGACGACCCTGCTAGTGAGTAACGTTTGATAATAAACTTTGATTGTTATTATTATTGCTTATATTATAAAGTGTTTATTTTTGAGAAAAAAAACGTCTGTGCAGTATGCTTCAATGGAGCGGCATATCCAAGAGAAAGCGAATTCAGATTTGATGTGGCAACTGACACTTTCGGACTTACAGAAGAGAGAAACACTTCTCAAGTGAGACACTTCATCCTGTTTCCTCTAGCAAACTAACGGGCCGCAAAACATTGCATAACTAGAAGCGTCCAAACAGCTCAAACGTCCGCTTCAGCTAGTGTTTTTAAGTAGCGACTACAGAATGTCAATACACATGTGTCTGAGAAAGGATTACTGACATTAAGTTGTTAATTGTTAATTGTAACTTCAAAAATTATTATCACATTTTAGTAACTACCAAAGTTTCCGCCCTACGAACAGGTTCACTCCGTTACCCGGCAATTCAACTCCCCCTCAAGCTTCCCTTGAGGGGAGATGGGGGCAAGGTGAGGGCGCACAAAGCCTAAGGACTCAAACGCCGCTGTCGGGGTCCGCGACCGTGCAACGCAGAAGACGCCAGAGGGGTGTGACAGACAAACAAACAGAAAAGCAAATAGACAAACAAACATTCCGCGCATTATAATACAATTTTCGATACAAATATTTCTGACATAACTTGTCATCAAATGGCCGTTCAAGTTCCTACTTCACATAAGGCCTGCACTATCTGGGAAAAAAACAAAATCAAACCGATGAATCGGCATGTACGAACGCATGTCTTTCATACGTAACTTTTTGTAATAAAACGCTCCGGCTACTGCGCAGGTCTCAACTGCGGGAGGCGATATTCGCGTTTCGTGAGCAGGAAAAACGTTTTCGACACGAAACAGAATCGCTGGAACTAGAACTACAAGACTGCAAGAAACGAGAGGCCAGGTATTGCATATACTTTTTAAGAAACAGTGTAATCACTAATCATCATTGATTATTTTGAATACATTCGTCACGCTTGTCTATCGACCTCGTACAAGTTTATCTACAAAGTGATAGATTACGCTGTCGTTCTTTGGTTGAATGCTTGATAGTGACTCCGGTGAAGTGCCACTGATAGGCCTAAAGTGATAGCAGATCTTGTGCTTAGATTCGGTGTTTTGCGCATGATAACAAAAATTCGATGTATTTGAAAAATCTGCATCTGGAAGCAACGAAATTAGTCGAAATGTCACGAAAACAGAGGTCCTTGTTTTAAATTCGACGTTTACAAAAAGGTTTTTAAAAAGTTCTTCCGTTAAAGTTCGGGGCCATACATGCAGGTATACATACACTTATATATAGGCCTATGGTTTTTGTGCGTCGTAGATGGAAAGCGCAGTTGAAATACTCGGATGCTGGATCAGAACAGAACGCCGCAACATTCGACGAACCTCCCAGCGTGGAGCCACAGGTACTTCGCTGTAGTCTGATCACCTATCAGAGACTACAAGAAGAAATCATTGAGCTAGAGTCGGCCAAGCGACGCCTGAGACGTCGTGTTAATCAGCTACACACCGACGAACAACTGCTCGCTAGAAGACTAGACCAGCTCAGACCACGTGATCCAGGTACTTGATCAGTCAATCAATCAATTAATTAATCAATTAATTAATTAATTATTTAGTCAATTTATTTATTTTATAAAATTGCAACAGACACGCGCATTGTGTCTTCTAAACGCGACACGAACACGAAAAGCTGACGAAAAACACTAGCTGCAAGTAGTCTTAATAAAAGAACTAAACGATAAAACACGAAAACACTTCAGTTCGATTGAGAAAATTGGATAACCAAACACGCCTAATGACGTATAAAAATGTTGAAAATTGTCAAGAAACGATACTTGTATGAGTCAGACTCGTTACCAGAAGCGCTTTACAATCACGAAAGTAGCAGCTGATTGGCATGAGCTAACAATATACCGCAGTGCACTATGCGGTTATCCAATGCCCGGACCATCGAACAACTGGACCTGCGGTTTGCAGCTAGCAGACATACCACCGCCCAAATCAGCCACACTATAGGCTTTTAGTGAGTGAGTGAGTAGTTTCTTAATGGAACATCAGCACAAAATAGGCCATTCAGTGTTCATAACCTGAAAGCTACTATTTATTTCACATCCCGCTGAGGGTAGGAAGCTGAGTTGACCTCTTGTATCTTGTTAACTAGCTTATAAATATTAACGTTGTGTGTGAAACTGTAGCAGACGAGATATGGCGAGGTGGCAGCAGACTAAGTCGCACCTGGTTCAGTCTACCCGACTGCAGTGTCAATGATTCACGTCCTCCAATCAGTGATGACGTCACAGACCGGTCAGTCTGAGAATTAGATAATCATAGTCAGTGTTCTTTCGATAATGATAACTAGACTTAAAACGATTAAAAAGACATCATTGTTATTAACCAAGGCCTATTAAGAAGACGTGTACTAACCGACAGAACTGAACTGAACAAAACTGCCAGTTCGTCCGCTTTTTACGCGCGAAAGCAGCTACTGCTTTTAGCGCGTCTTAGCCATCGCAGTTCTTTCTGTTTGTCTGTCTGTCTGTCTGTCCGTCTATCTGTCCGTCACACGGGTGGATCAGTCAAAAACGGTGCAAGCTAGGATCACCAAATCTTCACCGTCGGCTGCCCGGAAAATTCTAGTTTCAGGAACCGTAAAGCTTTTACATAAATTCGAAGGCGGTCACCCCGAACGAGGGCGCTAAATAAGAGGGGGTGGGAAAAGTTTGCGATTTGTAGCCAAAAGTCGCCGTATCTCAATAACAGTGCGAGATAAGGTTTAATAGGAAGTCGTACACTGGTTCTCGATTGTCATTAAATTCAATGACCTTGGATGATCTTGAACGCCAAAATAAGGAGTTCTATGAATTTTTTTTGACGATTTTGGGCTGCGAGACACATTTTAAGAGCGAATTGCGCCGTAAGCAATTGAAATAGACATGGAAAAGCTGCGTATAAAATTTTCAGATTTCGATAGTTTGTCTCGATTTTTTAGGTTCAAGAAAACCTGCGCACGAGGGCATCAAATAGCAGTACCCTCGTAAAAGTCGTTATTTTACAGTTGTTGGCCATTCTTTCGTGAAAATGGTTGCAGATAGGCATAAGCATGCTGCCTATCACAACAAGCACTAGTGACGAGTTTTTCAGTCGTATCGACATCGATGACTTTGAAAGACCCTAAACTTTCGAAATAAGGGGGTTTTAGTGATTTTTGCGATCTTCGACTGCAGCGCACACTCCAAAAATGAACTGCGACGAAATGGCTGGAGATAGACTGACAGTTTGCAAACAGGAACTGCTATAAGCTTTTGCGCGTCTGGTAAGCATTAGCTCAAATTTCTTGCTACAGTTCGTGCAACGCAACTGAAACGGTATTTCAGTTCTGTTAAGTTAAGTTTGTTTGCTGTGCAGGAATGTTAAATCTTGACCGTGGCCTCGGATGGCAAAGCGAAGGCCGAGGCCGGCAGAGACACTGCGGCTATGCTTTAAGTGGATTAGTTAGCTACAGACCTAGTCATTGCTAATATTCTCACAAGCTTTGCTCTCTCAGTTTGTTTATGTGCCCATAAACGAATAGTGGAAAATTCATAAAAAAGCAAGTGACAACAGTAAAAAGGTTAAAAATAGCCCATTTCCTGATGACTCGTATGCTGTTCATGTAGTCTCGGCCTTGGCCTCGGCCTTGGCCTTGGCTTTTAATTTTGTGTCCTTGGCCTTGTACCCTATGGTCTTGTTAACATCCCTGTCGCTCTATACTTAATCTACTCATCTTTAAACGGTGTCGGTGTGTTGTGGTCAGTTACGATGAGGATGACTTTGCTAACAGTCAAAGGCGACCGATGACCGCTGAAGACGTCGACGTCAATCGTTTCGGTGTGATTCAAAACGTAAATTATTCCCTGTCCGGTAGAGGCGACTTTTCACTGGAAGCGTTGAGTTTTCGCCGAAGAATCTCGGATTTAGAACACATGGAACAACATCTGCGTAGACAGGTAACGAACTGTCATCATACGATGTCGTTCGCTAAGTTTATTTGCATGCAAAGTTGGCGGCGTGGTCTTAGTGGTTAACACGTTATGTACGATCAGTGTTGTTACTCTACGCCGGCTAACACCTGGATGGGTGACTGTCTGCAGACAGGTAAAGCATCTCGATATAACGTACTGCCAAGATCAACTCAGTCTTTCAGTAAATTGAGCAACGGCTTACCTGGTTTGGATTAAAGCGAGGCGCGTTTATCTGTGTCGGGTGGCAGGTAACACTGTGTTCCCATATGACAGGTGACGCTCTGTAAGTATACGTTGATGACATGCACAGCTTTGACTTATATAGAGTTAACGTAAAGGTCACAATTCGCAGTTCAAATCTGACATGGACTGCTGCTTGCAATTTGAAAGATTGTACGTTTTTGAATCCGCGAAATCCAGTTTTTACAAAAGTTCTACAGCTTTGGCAACGCCATTAAAACATGTGTTCGACAGAGGCGGGACTTGACATCATGACATGCCACTAACACAGTCCAGCAAACACAACAGTCGATAGTGTCGCGTTGCTAGAGTCTGCAATTTTGTCCGTCGAAGCCTAGTATAACAGTTTAAAGTAATGTGTCAACTGATGTTACTTTGACAGCATTTGACTTGTTTTTCATCTTATTCAGATCAGCGAATTGGAAGAAGCGCGCAACGACTTGCACGAGACCAACTGCAAAGACCGCAGCGTCATACACGAGCTGACGTTTAACAACCGACAACTTCTACTTAGCGAGGCTGCACTGCGAGATAGACTGACGGCTTCAGACGAGCAGCTTCGTCAGACCAGAGTAGAGCTGGATACAGCCAACCAGAAGACCACACAGCTGGAGACAAATGCAAGACCACACAAGACGGACCACACATGATAGTGATATATGGAGAAACACACAAGAAGAACTACGCAGACGGAAATGCTGGTACAGCGGGCCGTAATTTACCACACAAGAAAAACCACACAAGAAGGACCACACAGCTGGAGACGATGCTACAGCAGGCCAAAGACATGGAGAGATGTCTGACGGATCAGTGTAGACAGCTGGAAATGGAACTCGAGGATTGGAAATGTCGCCTGGATGACGCGCTTCAGCTGGTCGACAGCAAAGAGGCGGAGCTTAGACGTGCTGCTGCTGAACACGTTGTTGAACTGGAACGCTGGAGTGGAAAGGTGGAAGAACTGATGACAACGAACGCAGAGGTTGTGGCGTCGGAAGCCCGGACACGGCAAGACTTGTCGGACGCACGGGAGACGGAGAGTTTGCTGAGAAATAACATTGAAGAACTAAAGAAAGAACTTCAATTGCAGGACCAATCAGCGGCCGATGTGAAGGAAGAACTGACCAATCAGCTTAGCGCTCTACAGAATCGTCAGGTCCATGTGGAGAACTCTCTTGAATCCAAGGAACTGGAGCGAGCTGGGCTGGAAAAATCTTACGATGGAGTTCAGTCAGTCCTCAGACAAGTTCAAGAGGAAAAGTCACAGTTGCTAATGACTCTTGGCGACTTGAGGAGGGACAGGAATGATGCCAGAGATGAGGTGAGGACGCTGAATGAGACTACAGCCAGCCTTCAAGATAAACTGCTGAGTAGCAGTAACAAATGTTCGGTGCTGGAAGACTGGTTAAGCGAAATAAACAGCAAGAACGATGCGACGGAGCTGCTGTGGCGAAGTCGACTGGAAACTATGGAGACTGAGAGGCAACAATTGCGCAATCGCATCGTACAACTGGAGATCGACGTAAGTCACACTTTTCTACTTCTTACATCAGTCTTCTCCGCCGATTCTATATCACCTTAAATGAATACTTGTTGCGAAAATCCACTACATTAGTTTGCTATAACTGAATTAATATTGTAATTGCTAAGTAAGTAAGTAAATATTTCGATTGTAACAAGCAAAGATGTCATCACGCAATGTGCCGACATGTATGCGGTCGTCCGTTTATAGTGCCCACTGCACACAAGTATGCTGGTTGTGAGATAGACAAGTGCGAGCCGCAAGTAAATATTTACTACTCGTTTAAATCTTTATGCAGCAAATAAATCAATCGACGAATTAAAATACCCACTGACTATTATTACGGTAGCTGTACAAATGGATACAGACTATTTGTACGGCTGTCGGCTGCCGAATAATGCTCGTCGTACGTACCGCCGCAGAGACACGGCATTAGCCGCTACGGTGTGCGTACGTACCGGCTGAGGACGTGCAAGACGGCTGCCGTATAAATAGCCAGGCCGAGTAGGACCGGATATTTACTCGACAGCCTTATCAACAGCAGCTATAGATTAATGATAATTTGATACGGCTGCATATCCTATGTCAATGAAATATTTATGTGGAAATGCGTTAAGCGCAAATCTGTGTGTGGTTTCTATGTGTAGTTGAGCGAGCGGCCGCGAATGAACACGGAACAAGATTTGTTTGAGAACAGTAAAGGGACACAAGTTCGTCTGTTTGCCACGCCACTACTGACACCTGGTGAGTCAGGTGACTGATGAATGAACGGTAGTATAGTCTGCCAGTACGGAATTCTAATTCTAGTATCTTTGTTCTGTATACAAGCTGCAAATTTTCACAGTCGAATACAGTCGATGAGTTGGGTAGACATAGACTTGCCACTGCGATTCCGCCTTGTACCAAATTCATGTGGTCTTTGTTATATATTTATTATTTAATCGTACACGAGGTACAGAAAAAAAAGAGAAAAGAAAAAAAGAAAAGAAACGACAATAAAAACGCAAAAAGCAATACAAACTGAGCAGCAAATAAACTACAAAGAACGGCTAGATGCTAAATATAAAATGAGACTGTCCAATTCAGAATCTAACAATGTGGAGCCGTCGGAAAAGAACAGAAAATCAAAGCCATCACGTAGGTTCAACACCTGACGTATTTAGCTGAGCAATGTTTACATGGCATGTTGTTACGTGAGAGCTGATGCAATGCTGTGTAACTGTATAGGTGGTGATTCGTGCGTGACGCTGAGCGATTGCGTCGACCTACAGCATCCGCCAGTCAACTACAACTACACGATGACTGACTCTGTTGCCCCCTTCAGTCGACAGAGGTCGCTGCTCAGACCGGCCAGCGCACCTGGCAGTGACGTCACGGCTGCACGGAAACTCCAATACTACCATGACAACACTGCGAGCACTGTCTCACAGGTAACATGTATCTCGACACCGTGACAGGGGTGATCAGAGGATGGGACAAACACGTAAATTTTGGAGCTGTCTGAAAATTATCCTGTTGTAGAAGAATTTTCATCAAAAAGGGCAACGTTTTGGGTTTAAAACTCTGACCAATTTTGGTGAAAATCGTGAACAAAATTAAATCTATTAGCACCCATAATCTGGCCTGCCGGAAATTTGCAGATGCGTGTCAGAAAATATCACTTTCATGTCTTGATCTCCTCACGTACGGCGCTGCAGTCCAGTGATGATGATAATGTTTATCTTAGGAGGTGTCTACATGTACAACTAAAACTTTAAAACGTTAAATAAAATAAAAGCAGCATTTTTGCTACAGCAATGACAGCTGGAAATCAGCTTTTCGTATAGGTAGCCTACCAGCGCAAAGTGAAGACTGAAGACCACTCCAAGAACGAAGTCATTTCAAACTGTCGTCTGCAAAACACAAATAAAACTCTTGCGTGATTATATATTAGAAGCTTTAGGCACCGTCAGAACTGCGCAAAATCAAATCGCATGCAAGTTGTAGTTTTGTTTTAATGTTGTACATGGAGGCAGCCCATTATCTCCGCCGAACGAAGGAGGAGGTTATGTTTATGTGTTGTATATTTTATAGTCCGAGTCTATCCGTTTGTCTCTATGACTTCGTAAAGATCTGATCACTGTGGTTATAATAGCAATAAAAAGTCTTCACACTGGAGCATTTGCATGCTGTTAACAGACGGCACAGCATGCCGGTAGACACCACGGAGGCCAGTCATCGTCGCTGCTACGTGTTGCTACACCCCAGCAGCAGCAGCAACAGCAGCAAAGATCTCAATCGGATTCGCCAGGGGGCACCACCTTGAGTGACTCGTGGCCATTCCGTGGAGCAGCGTTTCACCTGGACAGTCGCAGTCCGCTGGTCAAGTCGATGGAACGAGCCGCCAATCAGCAGCAACTCAGCGATGGATATCGCGCCCTGTTTGGCGATCTCCCAGCCAGTAAGTTTTTAAAAAGTTTTCCCTTTTTGGGCCGACCGTTAAGCTGTAAGCTCAAAGATCTGGCCTTTGCTACGACGTGCCTGTCTGTCTGTCTGTCAGTAACAGATGCCCTCTGGCTAACCGGGAAAAGTTATACATGAGTAATTAGCCCTGCTCTTTGGGTGCAAAATTTGGATATGCAGTTCCAAGGGAACATTTTAAAATTTGGGCTTAAATGGAGGGGAGTAGAAAAAATGTGCGTTTTTCAAGCGAAAAATGGTCATATAGGCCTAGGCCTGTTTGAGAAACGGTGAAAGATAGGGGCAATGTTGCTATTAATCACTAGTAGGAAGTCCCATAGGTCTTTTCAGACAATATAAAAATCATCGATTTGGATGACCTTACTATTGTGGCTAAAAACGATACGTCGTATCTCAGAAACGGTGAGAGATGGGGCCAGGTTTATAGGGATAGGGATAGGTTTCTGTTGAGCACTATAGTCATACATAGGCCCCTACGTAAGCTTTTCCACATTACACGGAACTCAGATGCTGGCCTTCCGACACCCGCGTACGGTTGGCCCTCCCTAGAGACAGCTGGGCTTCTTGTTCTAATAAGCCACGTTAAAGCTTTTTTTGTCCGTCTATCCGCCTCTCCCTAACTCGAGAATAAAAAGGCACGGAAAAACAAAAATGGTGTGAACATTCCGCAGGGTTGCACTGAACGGTGTGCCAACTTGCAGTTCAAAATGTCAAAGAATGGCAACGATGAAGGTCAGGCGGACAATCTCCGGAAAATAACGCATAGCTTCCATAAATGTTTGCTTACGGCTGATGGATGACTCATGCGCGTCGGGCGGCTTCAGTGTCCACTGCACAGTAGGCGCAGTGGCCCAGTGGGTGCGTATGACCCTCGGCAACTCGACGGACGGAAGGGGGCTTCATGCAGGTCGATACGAAGCGTAGCGACATCTTTGCTTGCGTTAACAAGCAGTGGCGGATTATGGGAGGGCCGGGGGAAACGGGTGGCCGCCTTCTTACTGACTGGATAAATTTTGTAACCGCGTGAAAATTTTGCATAAAAATGCATTATTTCTGCGTAAAATTGTAGAAAAATTCTGTCGAAAAGTAGTCTAATATGGTGTTTACACGATCCAGCAAACGTCCAGCATTACATTTGGTGGAAGTTCGCTGGACGGACGTTTGCTGCATCGTGTAAACACCCCATAAGCCACAAAGCGTTCGTCACAACTTTATCAGATATTATATTCATCTGTGTAATACTGCGATGCAAATTTTAGGATTTCATGGAGAGCTTGTAGCCTACTACGAGGATCGCTCGATAAATAAGTTGCAAAACGGTGCCCTTTTGTTAATTCTCAAACTAGGAAAAATCCGAAATATATACGTTGTGTAAAAAATTAATTTTGAACATAGGTACATGTAGAATTTTCTTTGATAATTATGTAACGATTTAACGTCACTGTGACGATGGTCGATACGGTACGTCACGTCACGTGATGTTACAGCAGCTGACACGGATCAACTCAGCCTGGCCGTCGAGCTGAGCGCCGACAGCGATGACGTAAGCGATGACGTCATCGCCAGGCCGAGAGCGAGGTCACGACCTTTGACCCGCGACTTCGGTGCAGGTGATCACGTGGTGAATGGGCGTGGCAGCAGTGGGCGGCGTCGTGGGTTACCTAGCAACAGCATCCACCAGCTGACGACTAGTGCTGACGACGACTCGGACGACGGCGAACCATATCATCGTATAGTAGTAATCTGCATTCACAATTATTACATGTGTTATTATTCAGTTATTCTAATTTGCATACGTTGCCCGTGTTGTCGACGCTTTGACATAAGAATTATACCCCGTTTACACGATGAAGCTGGCTCGAAGAGCTGGCTCGTCCAGCTAACATATATAATTGCTCGATGCTTGCTCGATGTCTGCTCGATGTTTGCTCGATCGTGTAAACGGGGTATTATTCTCATTTCTCAGTGAGTGTGAAATTCACACAATAGAATACAAAATAATTTTTATTAGGCCTAGTTCAGTCCCATTATTTACCAGTTGAGCAAATGCCAGTTCTCGTTCAATTCATTTGCTCATTATTCATCACTCACTAATACCCCGTCTACACGAGGAAGCATAGATGAAGCATACATGATGAATCACACGTGAATGTTTGCAACATACGCCGTTATCAAGCCAGCTGTAAGAGTGCACGACGTGTGCTCTAGGTTTGCTCCAAGTTTGCTCAACGCTTACTCTAAGTGTCCTACATGTATGCTTCATGTATGCTTCTTTGTGTAAACGGGGTAGGCCTATTACTTAACTGTACTTTAATTGCAGCTGTTGACGGTCAAGATGTTACGACTCACGCGTCGCGTCTCTTGACGGTATAATACACATTTGAACGATGCCGTAACAAACATAATAGCCTATGTAAAAAACGTTTAAGAAAGAAATTAACAAACGTGAAAAAACGTACAAAAACGTGGCAGGAAAAAAGTTTAAAATCGTTGAATAAAAAACGTTCTCTTAATTTGTTAAACGTCTTGCCTAATGCTGTAAGTGCAATAAACCTATAGCTGGAATTTTCAGACAGAAAACTTTATTCAGTTTCATTTCAACAGCTAGTGTAGTCGTAAAGTATCACTAGACAGGGCGTTGAAAGTGTTTGAAAGTTGGGGGAGCAAGCAGTGACCGGGGCCATGGCGAGCGCGTGGAGCGCGAGCCTCTAACGGGGGTCTGGGGGCGGAGCACCCAGCGGGGTTCAGAGGCAGAGCCCCTAG
>Ga0209367_1002064_pt1 | contig 26006 bp, 16 predicted proteins | sample WorMetLIZISLAND2_FD_187412 | JGI IMG/M metagenome (GOLD analysis project Ga0209367, IMG submission 187412) | Marine gutless worms symbiont microbial communities from Max Planck institute for Marine Microbiology, Germany - Olavius geniculatus... ... | reverse complement strand
TGAAGTTGAATTCAAACTATGGACAGAAAGATGAACAGTGCTATATCTGTGGGAAACAAGAAACAACACAGCACATACTTGAATGCGAAGGAAGCACAGTAAAAGGACTAACACTAGAAAGATACAAACAGATGATTGGAAAAGAAGGCCCACAGACAGACGACATGAACAGTGTAAGTCAGTCTGCGGAAATAGTTAGGAAGAAAATGGAGGAAAGATCGAAAATAAAGACGATTGTGAATAAGTAGACAATGAGAATGAGAAGACAATCTCCACTCCAGAGGAGTGTCCGGCAACGGATCCGCCCAAGTTCAAGTTCAAGTTCAAGTGGTTAGTTGTTTAGTTGTCTAAAATGACATATTAATCTTGACATGTAAGGTCGATAAAGAACGGTAAACACGAGATCAGTTTTTGTAGATCCCAAAGCAAAAATTCACTTAGACCTCCAGAAGTTTTTCTCCGATCAAGCGTTTCACCGAGAAAATAAACTTGACCAGGATGACATTTTTTGTGAAAGTGAAAATGGATCCGAGAACAGAGTTGATTGGAGAAGTTGAGGATCAAGAGTGAGTGAGTAGGGTTTAACGTCCCACCCAGCACAGTATAGGTCATTTCGGGGACGGCCTTTGCAGGCAGATAGGTTTATTTGTGTACTGGATTCGGTAAGTCTTATCGTCTCACTAGATCCAGAATTTTTCTCAATCTTGATGTTGTTGCATTAGTTGTCTAATATAATAATATAATAATAATATAATAATATGTCTGATGTTAATACCAGTTGTTTGTATATCTGTGTAACTGTCAGTGATGGGAGCATCATGCAGTCATGTGAGCGAACTGTCGACCAATGAACATCTGCTACGTCTGGCCAGCACCGAGTGCCTCTCGCCCAATGATCCTTTCTGGAACCAACTTTTGTCTTTCACTTTTGTCATCCCAAGAAATAGGTACAATGTATGCAACAAACCTGCACACTTTTATCAGTCAGTGCCACAGTGCAGATGAGCTGACAATATGGGCTAGTGATCATAGTCTTGGGATTGATTTCTCAATCACGGGATCCAGGATTAACCTCCTTGGCAGTATGAATTTGGACAGAGTTTCTGTCTAAAAGTGGTACATATATCTGCCATGGCGAGTTCAACGCGACATTCGCCTAATGACATTTAAATGTACACTTGAGCGTTCAACTGTATACTCCCACTGGACCTGCACTCACAGTACAGCCGCGGCGCTGATGGCAGCTCTGTCAGCCGATGTAGCTGGATGCGCTGCAAGTTGTGATGTTGATAAACTAGCTCAACACAGATGACATCTGGCAGTCGGATGGAAGGGAACAGAATTTTATCAGCAGCAACTGACCACTGACTGACTAACTGATAGCACAACAGACATGGTCTGCTGACGGTTGCACCCCGGCACCTCGCAGCACAGATGGCAGGGAGACTGCTATAGCTGTGCTCCGAGTCTCAGTCGGGGTTACCGTTTTTAGTACATAACAACCGCCCCGAATAACGCTCGGGATTACCGCTGAGGAGGTTAAGAAACTTATAATCCCAGGATTCTTGGATCTCATTGTCGACTTGCATATTCATCATTATTTATAATAACTTTGCGAGACTTATTTCAGTCACATGATGCAGTAGGTCTTTACAGGTAAGTATATCGAGCACAGGGAGTGACTGACTCTCAAAATGCAACTTACAGTGTGTTATTCACTTTTTATGATGGAGTGTGAATGTGTGCTTATTTCTGTGTTGTTCAACGATCGATCAACGAATGTTGAAAGAAGTGATCTGTGTTGTGAATGTCTGTTATGCTGATTAACAGTGCTAATCTAAGAGTTAAATGGACCGAGTAACTTCATATGTGTATACAGTATTCCTCAGTGTTGATCAGGGAGTCTGAGTGTGTCAGTGTGTCTGTGCTCTTCAGTGTTGATCAGGGAATGTTGGAAGAAGCGACGGTCAATGTGTGTAAGAATTTTGTCGTAAACAACAGTCTGACGGGCAACTTGGCATCTCTCGTTCGAGTTTTTCTCATTCGCGCAGATGAGCTGAAAGTCTCCGTTCAGTGCCACAAGTGAGTTGACTTCTTCAGCTGGAATGTCAGATATACAGTCTAACAACATTAGGCACTACTGCTGTAAAATTAATGCCAGAATAAACCAGGATGCATTAAGTACTGCATGAAAAAATATTGTGGAAAGCAGAGTCTGGCCATTTGTGACGTACATTTTTTTGGGTAACTGTCATTGTTTGATAACATCTTTGATAAAATTGATGTTCATGGTAATTGTGATGTTACGTAGTTTTGAAACTGGACTTTTTTCTATATACTGACATTCAACTGACATACTGACTGTCTGTCTGTCTGTTTGTCTGTTTGTCTCTTTGTTTGTTTTTGCTTTTTTGTGCTTGTCAATTCTTGTCTTGATTGGCAAATAAAAATATATATTATTTGTCTGAACCATCGGTTGTCAGACTGTTTGTCTGTTTCATTGTTAAAATGCTCCTCCCCTCTCCTTCAATAGACAGCATTCTAAAATTAATGACTGTCTGGAGGATTACAGGGAAGGTAATTAGAACTACCACATTGTTAATTACATATGCACGTGTAAAATGGAGTTTTTACAGTTTTAGGTTTAGCTTGTGTTTTGCATTTCTGTAAAGGTTAAACTTTCTGTTTTTTTATTGTAAAGGTTAAACTTACCATTTCATTATTATGTGTTTGTGTGCATTCTGCCTGGAAAGGCCATCCCCAAAATGACCTATACTGTGTTGAGCGGGATGTTAAACCCTACTCACTCACTCACTGTTTAAGTGCTTGATTGCCTAATGGGGTGTTTGCATGATGAAGCACACATGAAGCAAACTTAGAGCGCATGTCATGCACGTGTATATTCAATACATTTGCTGCATGTTTTCTTCATCGTGTAAACACCCTATAGCTTTGAACTAACTGTGTAGCTTTGGTGCATTTTATCTGATCTTTCTGACAGGCTGCTATTTATCACACGTATGTTTTTGTGTCGTAGCTCAATCTTCACGTGGCAGACATACAACGCCCTCTACATCATTCGTAATCTGTGCAAGTATTTTGTCGAGAGTCTGACTGAGGACGTGTTGCTAGAACAGTTCAGAGCAGTGTCTGCTCTCAGTGGTAATGATTTCGTGTCTTGTTAGTGAGCTGCCTTGCTAGGTCACATGTTGTTTTTTTCTCGTCTGTTTGTTTGGTTTGTTTACCTGCCACCCAACACAGATGAATGCAACCCACCTTAACCAGTGCCACAGCAAGACCCGCCAGTACTCGATTTAGGCTGAGTTGACGTTGATGTTGATTATATACCAAGATGATTTACCTGTCCACAGGCAGTCAGTCATCTTTCCTAGTATAGTAAGTGACCAACCAGGTGTTGCGTGATCTTTCGATCGTAAGTTAGCGTCAACTGTTATGCCCCCAGCATATATACCTGTGTACATATTTATGTGTGTATGCATGCATATATGTGTTTATCATTAGGAGGCAATGGTGAAAGCAGTGATTTATTGCTGGATGAACTGCTGGACTGTCTCACTGATATACTGGTTGATGTTCCCGTCGTGTAAGTACATTTTTACGCTACTATTGCTGCTGCCTTGCATGACCTTGAATGGCAATGGTGTCTTACCTCACCTTATTATTATTATTATTATTATTTTTTTACCCTCGGTACCCCATTCCCGAGGGAGCATCAAAATTAACTATGCAATACAAAGGTGGGTATGATCGTCAGTCTGTGCAGTCAGCGGCCGGCAAACTGTCGTGCAGCAAAACAGCATTGAAGCGCTGCACCAAAACAGAAATCCTCTGAAACAAGTAACTGGTCTCTCTAGCCTTGCCAGTATTAATTGAGATTATTAAGGTTATTATTATTATTATGCACGAAAATTATTATCGTGGCATTTAGTCTAAGTTGACTTCAAGGACACGTAACATAATTACACTACGAGTCGACATGTTCAGCAAACAGAAAACTAAGAGAACTAGAATGAGCGTCACTAGTAGGATGTTGCGAACAAGTATGTTTTCAAATGACGCTTAAAAGTCGACAGTGATGATGATAACGTGACAAACGATGGTAGACTGTTCCATGCACGGCAGCAGCAACCGGGAAAGCGCGATCCCCGATCGTGCTGCAACGAGTTACTGGAACAACGACCGCCGTTGATGAACTGGAATGCAGACTTCGCCTCATGGTGACGTCGGTTGCGCGGTTGATGCTGTCAGCGAGATACACAGGTGCTGTGCCGTTGAGAGACCGGAAGACGAGGCACGGCAGCTTGAAGGTGATCTGTTCCGGAATTCGAAGCCAATGGAGTTCACGGAGTAGTGGTGTCACATGATCCAACTTCCGGGCACGGCGTGGAGGACAGACTGCAGCCGACAGAGTTGGCGAGCAGGTAGCCCCGCAAGCGTTGCGTTGCTGTAGTTAACACGCGACAGAACAAGCGCTGTGACAAGCGATAGTAAAACCGTCTTAGAAACTGAACGACGGACACTGCGGATTAATCTCATCGCAGAAAAGCAATTCGAAACTGTCTTGGAAATATGTGTGGTCATGCTGAGATTTGAGTCGAGGTAGATACCAAGGTCACGAACAGCGGCAGGCTGTTACACCTGCCCAGCACTGAGGCCATGTCAGTTCGGCCCAATGCACAGCCTTGATGTAACTGAAGGTTACACCTAGAGTAACTGGCTGTGAAGCCAAAGTCAGGGTTGAGGCCGTAAATTCACCAGTCACTTAGTATTGTTCTGTTATATGGTCTGTTCTTAGGTGACTCCTCACCTCCAGATTACAAATTCTTTGGGTTTTCAAAGCACTGAGCCCCACAACCACATCAATGTGGCAGACCACGTTGGGGATGACAGTGGTGCATTTCGTTGCAAAAAACATGAATGTTTTTCAAATCCACCAGAAAACATGTATCGGTATGAAAATAGAGCCACCCTGTCTATGACAGAGACGTAGTTCATGGATGCTTTTACACATTTTCACAATTTTTGCGGATTATCATAATCCTATAAAAATTCAAAATTAATGTTGTGCGATTTTTTTTTACCTGCAGCACAGTTTCTTTTCATTTGCTGTGCGTGTGTGATACAGTGAATAAGGTTGTATATTGCTTTTGCCAGTAAAGCCACAATATCCTTTTTTGGCCAGCAATGCTTGGTGAGTATAGTGCGCTTGTAGCAGATGTTAGTTATTCTGTGTTGGGGACAGTTAGCTGTTCTATGTTGTTGACAGGGATGAGACCTACGCAGTTCACGTAGAGTGTATAAATATTCTACTCACTCTGTTGTCGATACAACTCTCTCTCAATCAAGCTACGCCTGATTCCAAACTCTATCGACACATCATCAACGGCAAGTGGTATGTTAATCAGTCACGTGTTGGCATATTTGCACATTCATTATGCGGAGGGTCCACAGTTCTTGAAAACCAAATCGGGTCTCAAAGTTTTTGGAATTTGATGTCTGAGTGTCTTTAAAGGCCTTGAATTGTGTTTCTTTAGAATTATCGTGACCGCTATATGATAAGTTTTTCCTTTGATGCCAGGAAAAACTAACCTGACGTGGTAAAATATTGTGGGAATGGGTCCAGACAAAGTAGGCTTAGTTGAAAGTTTTTGAAAAGTTTCTATATTTTTTTAGCCGACCACTAAGCTGCAAGCTTAAGGTTGGCCTTTTGTCATGGTTGTCGTTCGTCTGTCCATCTGCCACGGATGTACTGTGGCTGAATGGTGCAAGATAGGGCCTAGGTTACTACTGATCACTAATAGGAAGTCGCATACTGGCTTTCAAATGACATATAAATCGATGACCTTGGATGACCTCGAAGGGTCTTAACACACTATGGAATGGAATGTTTCAAGCAATAAGTGGCCGTATCTCCTAAACGATCAGAGGTCATAGAGAAAAGTTACTATCACTAATAGGAAGTGGCATACACCCTTTCATATGACATAAAATTTATCGACCTTGGATGACCTTCAAGGTCAGTGACGACCAGTAAGGTTAGCCCCACCCTAGCCACAGCTGGGCTTTTTGTTTTAAAATGTGGCTACCTTGATTATTGCATACCAGTAGTCATAAATAGTTATTGCTTTAATAGCAAATACTGCAATAAATACTATGTTGATAGTCTTTGTGATCATCATATCATATTTCTTATTTTCTGATTTAGGCAAAAATTTACCATTATATTGTGGTGGAATTCAATTGGAAGGCCTCCAGAGAAGCATAGTATTCACTGACTGTCTTTCTGTATAAATAACCTGTGTATTTTAGACAAAATACATCTTTAGCTGTTTGAAACGTGTTTGTAAGGGACAAATAAATAATACTTTTATAATATATGACACTGTTGATCTTACAGTTTGTGCATTGTTTCTTGGGTTGCAGCTCTATTGGGAACAGTCTAGAATTATTGCTTACACTTAATGTGCACAGATTCAAAGTTTATTAATGTTAATATTAAATAGATTGCATATTATGTTTACTCTAACTATCATCTGTTACTTGGAGCCGGTAGTTTGTATGTTGTGTCCTGTGTTTTGTACAGTTCATCACGTGCAGCTAGCATCATCCAATCACTTCTAACGAACTACAACCAGCAGTTGAGAAGCCCCGCCCAATTGCATGCCAACCAATCACAGCACGGCATTCTACATGGAGTTACATCAGCTATTGCATGTGTGTATGTCATTAACATAAATTAGCACTAATTTACGTTAAAAGATATTTTGTGAAATAACATTGAAATTTTTCGTACTGGTTTTTTTTCTTTTAACCTTCCATTAACAATTTTATTGAGTATTAAATTTAAATATTGCTTTTGTTGGTTGTTTTTCATATTTCTAATTAGAAATACGTTCTGCGGAACGAGGTATCTGTCCCATTTCCACGATAGCTGTCGCGTTTCAGCGTTTTACGCTCTTACTTCATGGTGCACGCCCGAAAGGCCAGCGTACAGTAAGTTCAAAAACGCAAAGAAATCCTATGGGATTTGTGGTATAAACTTAAAATGTAGGTCTACGTATGCAAATGTAAAATAACAGCACACTCAGTATCTGAACAAATTTAATATAAAAAATAATAATGCATACGCAGGTAGCACCCTCTGGTGAACACGAATATAATGCTTGAGATTGGCATCTCGTTTACCTGTCTCAGATCGTTTATTTTTCTAAATTTCTGGCATTTTGTGATTTTTTTATACACATTCTGTAAATTAAATACTGTAACGAATACTGATTCAGCCATTTTGTTGAAATAATCTGCACAGAAGTGACTTTATGGCGCAAAAAGTTAATTATTTCTGCAAAACTTCTGGACAGTAACTGTTGTAAATGACAGGCCACTGAAAATGCAGTGATCACTATTTTGGGGGTTAAAGGCTCAAATTAGGGGATTAAATTATTTTTTGTGTTTATAGCGGCCCCTGAGGCACGTTTTTTGAGCTATCAGCCATCTGATACTGTGGTACGAAAACCTTTCCATTGAAAATGCATTGCAGGGGCAAAAAATGGGCACAATAGGGGAAGGAGTCATCAGATTTTTTTTATCCCAAACAAACTCAATCTTACTTTTCGGGCCCCGAATCACTGTGCAAAATTGAATCAAAATTGCGGCCGTAGGAGTGTTTACAGACAGACTGACAGAATGACAGACAAACACCAGTGATTTTATAATCTGTCCCATGCTATGCTATAGCAATGGGACAGAAAGCTAGTGTTCGTCATAATCGTCGTGTAAAAAATAATACATTTTTGGTATTTAATTAGTTGAAAGTTGTGTTGCTAACAGCCAGCCTTTGGACAGTGATCACCCTCGGTCTGGCCAATCAGAGAGCGGGAAAGTCGGGAGCAGAGTCAAGTGAGCCACTGCTGGCCAATCAGAGCGTGTTATTGCTGCTGGTTCTGACCAATCACTGTTGCGTTGATGGTGTGATAAATCCGTACCGAGAAGCGTTCTTCTCTTGCATTGGTCAGTAGTGATCTAACCTAGTTGTTCAATAGTTGTTGACCAGCAATTGCTGAAACATTGAAAATGCAGTCACTGACAGCACGTGGATAAGATTATGAAGTTGTGAGTCAATAGTGTCTGATATTCTCAGTTCTTAATGTCTCAAGTCGTAATGGTTCTGTGTTGGGCCCTTGCTATAACATGCAGTAGCTGTTATGTAACAAAGCATAAATATCAGCAGTATTAGTGATGTGCCGTTAACGCTGTAACACATGCGTTAAAAAATTAATGCAATGCGTTAACACGTTAAACAAATTAACGCTTCAACAGCTATAGTTTTTAGCACTTTTTAGCTGGGTAATGACGTTTAATTCTGTTGATGTTTCTATGGCAACAGATTCGACATCAGCATCAACATCGTCGTCGGCATCATCACTTGTTTGTGTCAGCTACAGCGAGTTGTACAACACGCTATGTAGAACCTTGCACAGCGAACAGACAACGCTGCTGCTGTACATGCTGCTACATAGGGTTGACAGCGTCCGAGCTTTCATACTCAGTCGGACTAACATTGACCATCTTGTATGTAACAATTTGCGACTACTACTCACACTACTCTACTACTAGCTACTATCTTGTTATGGTTAGAGCTAAGTTGTTAGAGCTGTGATTTTAGTTTGAGCCAATATCGAGCCACCTATGTGCTTATTTATTCATTTGTCCCCTCATTCATTCATTCATTTATTAAAAAACCCCTGTACTCAATTCCCGAGGGTTGAAATATTAAGCTACAGAAATTTCGTCTGGAATGGTCACGATGTAGTGCTCAAGCTTACGCCAGTGATGTTGTTGTAATCATCTGTGGCAAATCCTTAAACACCGTCTGTGATGCAGACCTTAACCGGCATTTGACTACGGCATTTGACTTTGATGAAAGTCAGGTTAGACCCACTTTGTCTTTTTTGTCCACAGGAAGAAGAGACAGCCTTTCATCTCCTTGCGAGACATGACGCAATGTCACTCACTAGACTTAACCATCTAGGCCTTTACCGTATTGAGTATGATGACTTATACACTGTGTCCCAAAAAACATCCCCGACATTTTTGACTGTAACTTAAAAATAAATTATCAGATTTCGATAATTTTTGGCACGAATATTCCTGACACAACTTGCCATCTAATGACCATTCAGTTTCCCACCTCACTTAACGTTTGTTAGCGCACTACCTGGGGTAAACGCAACCAGCAAAATATCACTTTTTTATCCAATGCGATATGATTGCTTAATGAACATAACGCGTAAAAACACATTTTGTTCACATTTCTGACACTATGGCTGACATTTCATTCAGTTGTCCATTTTTCAACTGCCTGCAGTAAAGTTGCTTGAAGCGTTTGCCCACTATGTGAACACAATCATGCAAGCAGACGTTTTCTCCATTCATTGACGGCAGTAATCGATAATGTTTTGCTCCAGACCAATCCAGGCACTACCAGTCACTTCTTGACTTCACAAACATTCCTAAACTTTATCTGGTAGACACACTGCTGCATGACAGTCAAACCTTGTAATGGATCTGCTGTTGGGGCCCGCAGATTAAGATAGATGGAAATTATTGACGTTTTTCTTCATTCACTTTAACACATTATGCTTGGTCTGCTTTCTCCAGGTAGTGCAAAAACAGACATTAGGTGAGGTGGAAACTAAAACACTTGGTAAATAGCCAGTTATGTCAGAAATATTTCTGCCAAATATTATTAAAATCTGCTAATCTGTGTTTAAGTTGTGATCAATAATGTCGGGGATATATTTTCAGGTTTTCTGTTTATTTCACCACATACTTCATTTGGTCTGCTTTTCCTAGGTAGTGCAGAAGCATACATTCGGTGAGGTGGGAAACTGAGTGGTCGTTTGATGGAAAATTGTGTCAGGAATATTTGTGCCAAAAATTATCAAAATCTGTTAATTGGTTTTCAAGTTACTGTCGAAAATGTTGGGGATGTTTTTTTGGGACACAGTGTATAACATACGTTGGTCTTTTCTTCTGAAGCTTGCTAAAGCTTCAGGTAGATTTCTTAGCCTCTGGCTTTACGGGGATGCGCAATGGGCCCACCTGGTGGCCTCAGCGCTGGATGCTGCTTTAACGTGTGGCATCCACCCTGAACGTATGGTAAGGTAAGGTCACGATGTGGACTCGGAAATTGCGAATGTGTTAGCTAGGCATGCTGCATTGAAACGTTGGACAGCAACCGACAAGTGCTGGAACAAGAACATGGTTTCACGGAGGTGTATCATTACCTTGGTCAAACGGTTTTTGATTTGTGCCAGGAACTCTTTGGTGCTGACAGTCATGGATCCAAGTGTTTCCAGAGCCACTGGGAAAAAGTCGTGGGTGCCGCTGAATGAGCTGTACTTGTTTCTTTTTCTGACAGCTGCAGTCTCAGCGGCACTGGCACTGGTGATGGCACTCTGCTGCAGATAAGCATTTCCCAGAGTGTCGACCACTGTGACGTCCCAAGTGGCACTGCGCTCGGAGTTCCATGGCAACAACGTCAAACCATCAGGTCGCTTGCTGCCATCACGCACCAGACCGTGTGGTTCCTTCATGATGGCTCGAGTCAAAGTGCGTCTGATGACGTCGTTAATGTAGTTGTGACATAGTATTCTGCTTTAGCTGCATTTGCATGAAAAAGCGTGAGTGCCTAGACTGTTGACAGTGGCACCACACCGACAAGTGTGTGACTCGTAGAGCACGCAACCAAGCTTCAAACCAACAGCAGTTGTCAAGATGAAGGCCGCAGGCTGCAATCGGCAAGACGTGCAACCAGTTGCCACTGTGGTTGGATGATGCGGTGAGCAGTCGTGCCCTGTGTAGCTTGTGAGCAGTTGACTGCAGGGCTCCCAGTTGTCCTGAAATTCCTGAAATTTAACAGATGTCCTGAAATTGTCCTGAAATCAGCAAGTGTCCTGAAATTTTACTCATTTGGTCAGAATGTCCTGATATGGACCTTTGTTATGCTGTCGTTACGGCATTGCGTTCATTTTGTGCTTTACTTAGTTAGCAGGACTTTATCAGTACTTTTGGCTTACTTACTTACTTACTACAGTTTTGCCTTAGTACGTTCATAACAGTGCCTTAGTAACATTTTTAGGACTGCAGTACTGATCTGCTTCAATGAATAACATAATGAGGACAGAAAAAACGTGCACTTTCTGTGTTTTGAGCCTCGTGAGACTGACAAAAATGTCCTGAAATTGTCCTGAAATTTTGTGAACATTGGGTCCTGAAATTTCACTTCTTGCTCCTGGGAGCCATGTGACTGTACTCTTCCTGCACTGATTGCCTGTCCCACTTTTTCTGTTTACCTTGCTCTCCAGCATATCATTCATTTGTTAATTGATTCATTTTTTGAACTCCATCAGTTACAATATGATTGAATAAAAGGTGCACAGAATCTTTCTAGTGTTTCAACTGACAGAAAGGCCGGTGGCAGGCACTTGCATATATATTCATGCTATAAGTTAGTTTGTGATCTATAATGGAGTTAATCATTAATCTTTGCTATTATGTCTGTCTGTCTGTGCCAGTTGGTGCCTTTACTGCGGCTGTTATATCATGCTCCTGACGGTCGATCAAATCATCTCAACTACATGGCACTCATTGTGATTCTTATCCTCAGTGAAGACTCATGTTTCAGCAGATCCATTCATGAGATTGTGAGTTTACTTACTGTCATAACTTTTTTGTTTTCATAGAGGCAGAAAAGTACTGAATTTTGAATTTTCCAAAATCGGGACCTGGTAAATCTTAATGGATGCTGAAAAATGTTGCATGGTTCCATGAATGTAAGTTGAGTGAAATCACATTAGGCGGCCTTTTCATTCTACATTGTGTTCGGAAAAAACCCACTCTCGTTTTTTTATTACTTTGTGGAAAATTTTCAGATTTTCACAAAAATTTTTATGAAATGTTTAGGAGGAAACAAGTATTGCACTAATGGGAAGTTAGATATTCTTTGCTTCCTGTGACGTCATGGTGACATCATTTTTCCATGTTTGTAGATTATAGGTTTTACCATTGAAGACGGAGTTTTGAAAAAATGTTTGCGAGTCAGCAAAGGTTTTGAGCAACAAGTTTGTGCAAGATGATTTTTTACATTACACAGACAATTGAATATTGATGGAATAAAATGTTTTAATAAAAAAAAATTGACGTGACCGTCAGTATTAAGCCGTTCAACTGATAGCGAGCAAGTGGTCATGCATGCAGTGACGCAGTGTGCATACGCCAGTCAACATCAACAAAGTTGAGGATCTCACACTCAGCCAAGAAGATAAACCACGAAAACATTTCAAAATGGAAAATAGTGTGGTGATATAGCATATTTTTGGGTTCAGTCAACACAATGACCAATTGGTGTGTTTAACATTTCATCAAATGTCTGTCTTTAACGGTAAATCCCATAATTTACAAACACAGAAATATGACATCACCATGACGTCACAGGTAGCAAAGAATGTGTAACTTTTTACCTGTGGACTGCTTGTTTCCTTTTAAACATTCTCGAAAAATTGTATGGAAATCTGAACCTTTTCCACAGAAATATAGAAGAAATATAAAAGAAAATGTGAGTGGGTGTTTTTTTTCTGAACACAGTGTAGTTGTGATCTTCTCACAGGCATGCTCTAAATATATTTTAAAATACTTACCTGACATGGTCGTGCCAGTAGCATATCTTGCTGGAAGATGTCGGCTATGTTTAGCTCAAGACAGACTTTTCGATGTTCCATGATCATGGACGGCGTTTGGTTTGAGTGCTTTTTCCACCACTGGATCACAAGCATGGAATCAACTACCTGCTGACATTCGCATTACTGCCACATACTTGACTTTGAAACAGTCTTAAAATATTTTCATTTATTGTTGCTACGCTTTAGATTTTATTATACAGCATTCAAGGTTCCACTGTGTATTTGTTATATTGTTTAGTCCGGGTTTTTAAATTGTCAAGCGCTGTTGTTCAGTACCGTGTAGGAGCCACTATACAAATGTTGTCAATTGATTGATTTGTCTGACTGATTAGCTGTCACTGTCTATGTGTGTGGTTTCTTAGCTATCACTCCATTGTGTGTGTGTGTTCTAATAGACGCTAAAGAACATTGTGTGGTTCCGAGAACGTCAGCTGAATGAAATCACGTTGGGTGGTCTTCTCATTCTAGTTCTTGTGCGCACGATCCAGTACAACTTGACACGGCTCAGGGTTTGTATTTGCTAACTCGTTCACTGTTCTCTTTTCCTCTGATTGGTAATTTTTTAGTCTTTGTAAATCTAGTTTCTTCACAGTTTTTACAGCTTGCAACATTTTTTGCTTTTGTGCGAACTACTTCTCTATCTTTCTGTTGGTGACATGTTTACTATTGTGTCGATTAATTTTATCACATTTATGCTGCTGCTGCTGCTTGATGTGATGTGCCATGTGTCACGAGAGAATCGTCTCTTACAGCGTGTACACGATCACGTGCAGCAGATCACAGGTTGTCAAGATATTGAGTGGCAATTATTTGTGCCAAAGATTCAAAGTCATCATTATTGGGTAGCCGGACAAGTCTGTAGCCAGTGTTCCAATGTTTGGGAAGATTGATGACATTTTTGACAAAGAGGGTCTATTGTTGCTGCTGCTGCTGCTGACGATGGTGATAATGATGATGATGTTAGTTGATTGTTTGATGTAGGACCAGTATTTGCACACCAACTGTTTGGCAGCACTGGCTAACATGTCGTCACAGTTCACAGGACTTTATCCCTACGTCTCACAGCGACTTGTCAAGTATGTCCATGTTTCTGTTACTTACTTACTTACTACTTAGTAGTTGGGAGAGATGACCAGGCTGACTTGACCGATTAACATGTTATCTCGGTTCACAAGCCTCTATCACTGCATCTCGTGGTGACTTGTCAAATGTGTTCGTGTTTCTGTTACTTATTAGGCTTTGTATTGTAGAGGTATGGCTGATCTGAATTGGCTGGCCAACGTGTCGTCTCGGTTCGCAGGACTTTATCTTTGTATCTCTCAGCAACTTGTCAAAGATGTTTTCTACTCTTAGCGTTATTTGTTAGATTTTACACATGACCACAATATCCATCTCTGGGAAGGGAAGGCCAGGCTGAGTTCAACTCAGTAGCAGTACGTCAGCAACTGACAGTTGTAGACAATAGACTGTAGAGATGTGCAGCCTCACAGATTTTGAGGTCACATGACCATTTGACTCGCAAAAGATAATTTATGGCTTTCAGTGTCACATTTGTTACTAATGATGAGGTTTGCTCCCGTACTTGGCAACCACTGCTGTCAGACACTGTTTGGAGTCGTCGTCTGCCTTTCTTTGGCCATCTCATCCATGCTAGTTCATGCATTACTAGGACCACTACCAAGCTTTGCAGGCTTTCACTTCTCGCACTGCTGCAGATCGAAGACGAAGGCCTGGTTGTTCTGGCTTAGAACAGTCGTGGCTTAGAATTAGTCATGGCTTAGAACAGTGGTGGCTAACCGGTGACCACTGAATTTTAGCTTGGCGATGGTACAGCGATGCGTGCAGGGCAGAGCGGCATGACAGCGACTCCTGACAACGGCAACATCCATGACAAGCTCCGAAAAGAAGATAAGTTATCCTTTGCAATGATGCATGTTTGCTGAGACTGGGATTAGCTGCAGCCCCTACACTTGTTATTTAGTATGGATTACCTTTACTTTTTTGTTCGCTGAAATATTGTGCATCACATCGGTTTATGCATGTGTGTGTGTGTGTGTGCCTTTGTGTAGTCTGTTTGCATCTCTGCTGAGGAAGTACACACGAGTCTCACATAAGATAGCGTCATCGTCTTTATCATCATCGTCGTCAGCAGCAGCTAATCACCATGACAACGACAGCAGCATCTGTGTTGTTGATGGCCTTGACGATACTGACCTGGTCTGTATGCCAATCATAGTTGTCGGATGGTGAACTGTTTGACTAAACTACGTTTGTTACTGTACGACGTACTATAACCCCTGATGAACTGCAGGACATTAATTCAATCATCATTCATCAAGTTTGGCATAGTTGGTGGATATGTTTGCATGTGTGGCAAATTGAATGTGTGGAAGTATTACAGTCTGGGGAAAACATTCTCGTGGGGCCCATTCTGGTGTAGGCCCTACTTTATGTTTTTTGAGCGATGGCGTGGATTTCAAACGTCACTTAGCCCGGAGTAACTTGCCCCCTTACCTCTCCTCCGAACTGGCCTGCCAGTGACAGACGTCTTAGCAGTTTGGACCGCTAAGCTGCCGCTATGGTTTAGTGGTCCGGACCGCCATTAGCTTAACGGCTTAGCGGTTTAAACAGCTAAGCCAGCCGCTCAGGCCAGCCGTTAAAGCCTTAGCTTAACGGTTCCAGGGACTATCAGTACATTATCATCATTACCAGGATTACAACATCACGAACTATTTTTGATGGTCATTTGTACAGCTTAGAGTGGCAGTTACGACTAGTGGTGTGGCATAGTAGTACTGTGTTGTGTCGAGACAACAAAGTTGCTGTATACCGGGCCCAGTTAGTACTTGAATACGTAACTGTCTCTGGACAGGTAAACCGTCTCATTATGAACCCAGCTGGCTAGGTTGACTCAGCCTTCTACCTAGCTCCGTGGAATGGTAAAATGAGTGTCAGCTTTTGGGCCGAGTAGTAATAAATGGTGATGGTGAATGTGGTACTGTGGCTGCCAGTTTGGGTGGATCTGTGGCTCAAGCTGATTGGCTGATGTCAGTTTTGTTCCGGCCTCTTGGGAACAACATCTGTCGTGGCGAATCGGAGATCACACGGGATTGGATCATCTACCAATCGTTATTGAAATATTTGGTGGGAAACCGGCCAAAAGCCCACGTCAACAAGCCACCTACTCTTACGAGAAGGCTGACTGGGTGGGCACTGTTCCACCAAATGCTCGACGAAGCTTTACAGGATTGGGATGCAAACCCTCCCACTGCTGCAACAAGGGCTAACTCTCTTCTCACAGCGGCGATTCAGCCATTGCAAAAGGCTCTAAGAAGACTCAGCGCACTTGGTGCACTGAGTGCACTTGACAGCATCTTCCACTTCCCAGAAGTGGAAGATGCTGTCACGCTCAGGCGACAGGCCCAAAAAGCACTTAAAGTGGATCCGGATGACGATGTTAAGGCTACAGCCTACCAAGAAGCAGCGGCTGCAGCCCAGACTACCATCAACAATGTGAAGACAAAGCTCCGGAGGGAGTGCATCTCGAACAGCCACGGTGATTTTACGTCAGCAGAAGTTTCGTGCCATAGATTGGAGATCACCAGCATTGGCTCCGTCCTCAGTCATAACATCAAATGACGGGAAAGTTGTAGCCTGAAATTCAGCTAAAGCTAATCTGTTCTGCGAAGATGAGTCCAGGAGGAACATATGGCCAGGAGACAGCTTCACAACAGATCCGTGATGCCTCTGGAACTACCTGGAATAGATTGGGGCGGTGACACGCCCCCCCCTGACTGGGAATGAGAGAGAGAGAGCTGATTGGCTTGGTCCAAAGGTAGGCTGCCACCTGGCCCTTGTGCTACGTTTATCAGCTGAAGTTCACTATTACTACTATTACTGTAAGGTTGTGCAGTGCATTGGGTAAGTGTGTCAACCTAGGTGTACTGCCACATATCATTTAGTCACTTGACTGATATTGTTACCTTGTTAGCTACTGTTGAATCTGATTGGTTGCTATAAATAGACGGCGGAGGTGGCGGTGGTTGAGGAAGTAATGAGGATGATGCTGGAAATATTCAACTCTTGTCTCAGCAACTCGTTGCACCACAATCCTAACCTGGTCTATGCCATGCTGTACCAGAGATCACTGTTCACCGGCCTGATAGGCCATAGCACGTTTCACGACGTTGTCTCCAACATTGACATGGTCAGTTGTAGTGGTATAGTACAACAACACATCAGCACAATGAACAACAACAAAGGCTAGTACAACACTAATCTTAACTTCATATACACTACACTGTGTCCGGAAAAAAAGTAGCCCCTTTACATCCTACAACAAAAGTGTCAAATGTGAACGAATCTGAATTAAATTTTGTGCACTTAATCCTCAATAAATTCCTAGAGCAATCATTAAATTTCGTTGGAAAATATTATTTTTTAGCAGAGTTATTAATTGTTTAATATTCATAACAAAATGTGTTCGTTACCAATATGGCGTTACACAAGTAAACCCCTCTGTTACTGTACAGCACTGAACAAAATTTGGTGATTGCTGTGGCAGTTTATTGGGGGATTAAGTGAACGAAATTTTATCAAAATTCGTTGAGATTTGACATTTCTATTGTATGATGTCTAGGAGACTTCTTTCCAGACTTGGTGTATGTATCGGACATCAGTGTTTACACAGCTGTTATCAACAAAGTTGCTGTATACCAGACAGGCCCATCAAGAGCCACAGCGGGGCCTAGGAAAACATTCTCACGGGGCCCCCAAACATTTTCACAGGGCCCCTCTGGAAAGAAAATTTTTTGAATTTTTCTTTTCAAAATGGTACATTCTGGTGTACTTTATATTTCTGGCCAACAGCAGGGCTCCCCAAACGTTGCGGGGCCCGGGGTAGCTTACGCCTCCTACCCCACCCTCTTGACGGGCCTGATACCAGATCCGGTTACTATTTGGTCAGTTTGAGTGATCGACTGTCTGTGGACTGGTAAACCATCTTGGTATATAAACAACCACTATGGTCAACTCAGCCTTCCATCCCTCTAGGGTAGGTAAATTCGGTACCAGCCTGTTTGGCTTGTGTTAAGGTGAGGCGAGTTCACTTGTGTAGGGGTGACAGGTAACACTGTGTGATCACACGTGACAGGTGATGCTTCGTACCTCTTGAGATGCGTTAATATCAAGAGCAGCTATAAACAACATTTTCCCTTTAATCTAGCTGACACTGAATGTGCTTGTATGCTTGTATGTCTGTATGACTATGTGGGATTCTGTGCCTATAATTCGAAGGTTATAATTCGAAGGTTTGACAGTCCGATGGTGTTTCCTGCAGCAGGCATTTTCACTAATTCTGATCACATCTCTAACCCAAATTCAGCACCTAGTTGAGAGGAAATGTGGAGATTGTGTAGAAGTATATACCAGGGTCGTTCAATAAATTCCAGGACTGTTCTTTTCAGTAAGCACACATCAGTGACCGTTAAAAACCAAAACTATTATGAAGTTATATGGCCACTATTGTACATCACTTACCATGGTTTCATTTATGACATTACGCTGTGACGTCATTATTATTATGATATAAATGATAGGCATTGATTTTTGGCATAGTCACAGAATAATCATGAAATTTTCTAGTCACAGAAGGTGTAGAAAGTGCTGAAATTTATTGCAGATTATCTCTAGTATTTAGCAGTGACACTTTATCATGTTTGAAAGTATTTGAATAGTTTGCCCGCTTTTGCAGCGATCATCAGTCAGTTAGTGATAATGTCAGTGTTGGAGCACTGCATATGGCAAAAACAGTCCGCTGCAGACAAAGCATCTTTTCGGACACTTGGAGACTTGTCCTCACAGACTTTCTGCCCGAGTGACATACTGTGAATGCAGAATATTACTGTGCATTATTGTCTGGTTGATTACGACCAGCAATTCGCAGCAATCAACCAGGTTTGCTGCAGAAAGGTGTCGTTCTTCAACATGACAATGCACCGCTATGCGATAGGCTTGTTAGGCAGTTGAGAAAATTAAACAGTTGGGCTGGGAACTGCTACAATATTTGCTATACAGTCCAGATTTAGCTCCAAGTGATTTTTTATTTGTTCGGACCACACAACGAATCACTTGGAGACATCACATCAAGTTTAAAAATTATGAAGATGTTCAACAGCATGCATCCGGAAATTTCAACAGGGTGCCAACAAAAACTTACTTAATGCTACGGGTTCCAGCCGACTTGTAGAACAACACTGCAGTGAACTGCCGAGAGATTATGTTGGAAACTAAAATAACTGTCAGAAATATGGGATTTACTGTCTTTGTATAAGGATGTCAGTTCTGGAATTTATTGAACGACCCTCATAAAAATAAACCATAAAACTTTCGGACTTTTGAATCTTCGGAGTTTCGAACCTTTGAATTATCGAGCTGCCCTCTCAGTGTAGTTGCGTGTCTGTGTGATCGTATGTTTGTGTATGCTTGTCGTGTAGGTGTTGGGTTATTTCTCGCAGCAGTTAGATCGTCAAACCAGTGGCGGCTCTGCTTCGGTGCATGAAGTCCAGGCCGTCATTAGACAGAGCGCCGTGCTGTTTAAGAGAGAACGTCTCAAGGTATTTAATCAGCCAACCAGTTAGGGTCGCCTTACAGCTACTTTAAAGTTAATTATACATGGTGTTCAGACAAGTCGAGGCACTGTTTTCTATAGCTCAGTCAAATAGCGCTAAATATGAATTCAATTTTCAGCTAATACATCTGTTGGATTGCTGATTCAAACTACTTGAACATAATTTGGCTGTTAATTAGATGTTCTTTGCTAATCTTAAAGTGATAGTGATGTCGTCGCGAAATGTGTCGAGATGTGCCTTTTTTATTTGAACACTATGAACACTAACATGAGCAGGTTTAGATGATGACGTCTGGTTTTATATTCTGAAGATCGAGATTTTGAGATGTTGGCAGAAGGTTGAAAATGACAGAGATGGTGCTAACGTGTTCCAGACACGAGGTCCAGCAATTCACCGTAGGAACCCTCTGTTCAGCATTTACCTTGTTCACCGTTTTTGCGATGCAGTAAAAAGATATGAACCATTTTTTCGGAATTTTTTTTGATGAATGCGTAAGTCAGATTTAGTTGGTAATCCGGGTCATGATTAGGACTATCTATGATTCAGATCATGATTGGTGTGAAGGTTTAAACTCTGCTAGTGCTTCAGAATCAATTTCTTGTAAGAAAATGAAAGTTTTGGCATTTATGGAAATTTTTCTGTCACTAGGGACACAAGAAATACGTTGTCCAAAATGTCCTTTTTTGTCTGTCTTAAATCACCAATTTATTTGTTACACCTAAAAGTCTAAATTTTGCAATTCCATTCATTTGCGTCCAGAACAAATTTGTTGTCCGTATTTGTCCATTTCAGTTTTGCAGATCAGATGAATTCAAAGAAATTGTGAACACCGTTGTTTATTTTTGTGTGTTTTCTGTCAGAAGTTCGCGGAGCTGAAGTTCCGATACGTAGAAGAGGACAGGCCGGAAGAGTTCTTCGTGCCATACGTCTGGTCTCTGGTTTACCATGAGTCTGAACTCTACTTCAACCCCAACAGAATACATCTCTTCACTGTTAGCAGTTCAACTCCCTGACTGATGATTCTTGTTAGCAGAAGTCTACATTTTCATCCATTAAGATCATCTTTGGGAGTCTGGCTACTTGACCTAGCTGTGTGGTCATGTTCAATTTTTCCCTTTCCATTTATGATTTTCTTAAGGTAAAGGTAAAGTCCGGCACTTGCTGTAGTGCTTCTTACATAAGATGGACTCGAGACCAGAAGCGCTTTTACAATCTTGGAACTGGCGGCTGATTGCCGTGAGCTACCATTAGTCTTCCACTGAAACCAAGCCCATTATGAAATTGTTATGGCAGTTATCATGGAATATGTTTTTTTCCAAGACTGTGGCAGCTTAACGCATAAATTTACAGAAAAAACGAATTTCAGTGGTGAAACCCATCTGCACCATTGAATCTGTTGCAGCCTACATCCGTAGCATCTAGGCTTTTAGCACCGTTCTTGCTTACTTGTTCCAACGAGACCGACGTTATCGTGATTTGACAGAAACTGTTGATTAATGTTGTGCTGCACACTCCAGTAAGAAATTGCTCAGTTCGCACAGCCCTAATGTCTATCTGGACAACTGCACCTGTTGTGTGATGTAGCGTTAGAAATTCTTACAATTAGCTGCAGCTATGAGTCTGGTGATGTTACGTTTAGTTAACTTTGTTAGTTTTTAGTGTTGTGCAGCATTGAATATTATCACGGTATAGTGATGGGCAACATCAAACTTAATATTTTGGACTAGGTCAACTATGCTGGCAGTTTGGCTTGATTGAGAAGAGTTGTGCTACACTGTGTCCCAATACAAAGTGGACCCTAAAACATCGTCAGTAACTGCATTAAACTAAAACTAGTGTAAATTATTCTCTAACATCTTTAGTTAGTTTGAAAAAGCACACAAAATTTGGTGTAAAAGTATGAACCATATTTTTAAAAAAGCTTTGTTTTTACGCGCGAAAGCAGCTACTGCTTTCGTAGCGTCTTAGCCATCGCAATTCTGTCCGTCTGCCTGTCCGTCCGTCCGTCACACGGGTGGAACTAGATAGGGCCTAGGTTACTATTAATCACTAATAGGAAATCGTACACTGGCTCTCGATTGGTGTCGAATTCAATGACCTTGAATGACCTTGAACGCCAAAATAGGGGGTTTTATGAATTTTTTGGCGATTTCGTGCTGCTACACAAGTCTATATCATTCACAAGGTGGCGCCATGCTACTATCGTTATGCAGTCCAGATAGAGAATTTGGTATTTGTTTGTTAACTGAGCGTGAACACCCCAGTTTTCAGATAAACTACTGTACAGGAACTGCTATAGGCTTTCGCGCGCCTCGTGAGCATTAGCTCAAATTTTGTGTTTATATACCAGAACTGCTCAAAATACAGGTGCCTGTTATAGCCTAATGTCATTGACATGTCACTGTTGCGTAACTGTAAACAATAAGAAACGTTGATTTTTGGCAAAGATAATGAAGTTACAGAGCAAAAAAAATATCAAAAAGTTTCCGAACAAAAGCTGGTCTTTGTCATCATCGAAGAAGTTGCTCACGAAGATTGATCTAACCGGTACTGTGGATCGCAAACCCGGCAGTGGTAAAAAGCATGTGGTAAAAAGCATATAATATGAATTGCTGACATTATTGCTTCAGTCAAGGCGCTACTATTACGTCAAGAAAATGAACTGAGAAAAAGAGGACATTTTGAGCACAAGCAGTAACTGTAAACGGTAGGCAAACTGTCATGTAGGCCTACACAAAACTACTGTATTGTAAACTTTATATTTTTAGTAAGATAATTTAAATGTTAACAAAACTGACGCAGTTATGTTATTTTTTAAAATTGATACATCATTCTTCTTAGCTTAATTCGTGATTATTGTGTTTAAAATTTCAGACAATACTGTTAAGTTTTTACTGAATTAAAACCATTTGTTTTGGGGTCCACTTTTTAATTATGACAGTGTATATCCAGCTAACTACGTCAACTCAGCCTGGCCATCCGTCCGTGGGTAGACGGCTGAGTACCAGTGAGAGCTGGAACGTAAGCAGGCACACCACATGCAGTGGTATGGCAGTGTATGCTGGTGTCTGGCTGAGGGCTAAGGAAACGATTGTAATCATAGCCAATCATTGCACGTTCGTTGGCGAGTCTGTAAACTGCAATTTTTCGTTTATTTTACGTGGAGCTTTTGCTTGTCATGATGCTGTAAAAAATGTACATAGTGTCAGACAGCATAGTTTGTACAGCAGCGGGATGATGGGTTTTGATGTTACTTTTACACATTTTGCTGGTGTATAGTACTAACGGATTGTTGATGTCTAATACAGTGTAGTTTATGCAGAAAATTCCTGATAAATTATTTTAAAAAAACTCCTTATAACATGGACCTGAAAAACTGTTACTGTGCTAGATCAAAACTAGTTGGAATTGTAATAATTAATAATAAGAGCTGGTAACAATTAGAAATATTCTGATATTCAACTTTATAAATCTTAATTCTGAACAAAAGCCAACAACACGTTCTTGGACGTTATCAGAGTTTGGTTTTTAATCAAAAGGAATGTTTAATTATTCACTCTGCTGACAGCTATCACAAAATTCAGTAAGATCATTTGGTAGGACCCAACCAGTGAATGTTTTGCATCTTGTAGGCAAGGTAGAATGCTTAGCAGAGAGATATCTTTTGTTAACAATGCATCCCGTTAACTGAAGAGTCATGTCAACAGAGTGCAAGGACACATCATATCTACTTCTTAGTTATGCGACTTTATCAAAAATTTACATATTTACATCACATTATTTTCCGAAAAGTTTTACCCCTAAGTTCACCCTTGTTGCCTTGGTAAATTACTGGCAACGCCCATGGAACAAAGACAAGGTGCTCAAAAGAAAACAGTGTTATTTTAGGAAACAAAACAAAGCGTATAATTTCAGTGCAACAATATCGTCGAATCTTAGAATAGACACACTAGCAAAAATAACAAGACACATGGCCGCCACAAGAAAATGTATGAGATTAAAGTAGTCAATCAGTCAAAATACAATTCACATAGTGAGTAGCATATGTCACAAGCAAATCAGCCACAATGACAGAGACTGCAGCAAAAAAGTAGCCCCCAAATTTTTTCTCTGGTTTCTCAGCAACCGTTTGGAACTTTTTATTTGAAATTTTACAGATTTATTTACTAAAACCTTCTACATCTAACTGCCAAGTAAAACGACGAAGTTACAGACTTTTTAACATGACCGCCTACCGATTTTTCAGCATTCAAAAATGTTCAAGCTAAAAATGCTATTTAATTATCATTAGGCGGTCACGTTAAAAAGTCTGTAACTTCGTCATTTTTCAACAGAGTCACATTTTACTTGGCAGTTAGATATAGAAGGTTTAACTAAACAAACCTGTAAAATTTCACTTTAAAATCCCAAACGGTTGATGAGAAAACAGCGAAAAACTTTAGGGGGCTACTTTTTTTGTTGCACCCTGTAGACTGGCTGAGTACCCACGGTTAACTAAGTAATGCTGAAGAGTTTTTTTGAGGTAGAATAAAAGACCCAGCAGACGGGCTGTTTACGTCAGTGAGAGATGCGACAACTTTCAGAACTACAGTGGGGCGACGCTACCCTTCCCCACTTTTTCTGTGCTCCATTTCCCCTGTTCTCATCTTTCCCAACCTTCACTCTCCTCAAAAGTACCGTCCTTTTAAACTCTTTTAGGGCTAATGTCGACAAAGATTGCTAGGCAGAAAGAAGGCAATGGGAAATAGGAGGTGGTTAGTAGCTGACATTGACAGACGTCGACAATGTCACAATGCAACGTCACAACGTTAACCCAGAAAGTACTCCGCCTCGAAGGACTTGTGACAAAAGTTCACTCAGCTACTGGTAATCACACAATGGGGCTCAAAAGTGGGTTCACTTGCTCAACAGTTTTTGATGCTTAAAAAATCCACTTCTTTTATACGGATACTTGTCACAACGAATCCTCAACAGCAATAGCAACGCCACATGGCACCGATACAGACATTACAGTATGAAATTTCCATAATTATGCGTAACGTGGTGAGTACATATGCAATTAACAACTAAGTGCTATAGCTAATGTGGTAGTTTGACTTCCTTCTCGACAAACATAGAGCATCAATTGCAATATTTAGGCAAAGAAGCTCGGACAGCTGGCCTACCAGTGAAATCTCTTACATGAATATCAACCCACAAGAAATTTACGTTCATCGGCAACCGATCTGCACCAGCCACTAGCTACTACTACATTATCATCTCGTTCCTTCTCTGTCGCTGCAACTGTTCTCTGGAACAAACTGCCTGTGAACATTAGATCAGCCAGTACCGGTGGAACTTTCAAATCTAGGCTTAAAACTGAACTGTTTATTTCTGCCTACCACATATAGGACAAGTCAGCACCAATACAGCGCTTCTGGTTCATAGTTATTAAAATTGTGACACTTATTAGCGCTAACGCAAACTGCTTTTAAATTAGGAAATATTTCAATATTAAATATTTAGGAAAATAATCGGTGTGGGCACTGTCCCTACAATCTGCAAGGTAATCATTTACACTAAATCAGCGCTAATAGGGAGTGGTCCTCTAACAAATCATCACACAAGTGCAACAGTGTAATAAGGGTGTGTGGAATGTTTTTTTTTTAAATTGGTTCCATTGTTGAAAAAAACATGGCTTTTGCTTCCGAACTGTTCTGTGAATACAGTTCTGCTTCGGAATTGGCATGCATCTGTTTTGTCTTTGTAGTTTCTGCTAGAAAATGCATTACTGGGTAACAACATTCAAGTAGGCCTAGTCAACTACCCTTTTGAATCGGTTTACACACAATTATAAGGATGGTATGAAATTTGGCTTTCCACTTTGGTGCATATGCAAAAACTTCGCTTGTTGACTGTAATTCTTCTGGACATCCGATTGGACGATTTTGCTTTCAAATGCTCCGGAAAGCTGACAGAAAATTGTGGATGGTTTGCTTCAGAAAATTGTGGATGGTTTGCTTCAGTTATTTAAAAACCAAACCAATTTTTGGTTTTCCACACACTCCTACAGTGTAACAAAGTGTCATAAATAAATACAAACAATGTAACTACCACGTCCAGCAAAACAAACGCGCGACTTCGTAACATGACTACATCAAATAAGTCTACCACTGCTAACTCGTACAAAAATATTCACTAGATCGAAAAAACCTACAGCCAAATGCTACATCAACAAAATACGAAAACCTCACACATCCCACGCATGCAAAACATGATGACCATGTGATTATCAAATTACCTACTACAATATAACTAACTACCCTCACAAATATTCACATACATCAGTGATTTTCAACCGGGGTTCCGCGGAACCCTTGGGTTCTGCGAGCATCTGCCAAGGGTTCCGGGGCTGCATGGTCAGTAAAAAAATTAACCTAGCATGCAAAATTACGTCCGACCAAGCCACAGAAGCAATAAGCACCGAATACCTAGGTCCTAGTTCAAAACTTGCGCTTCTAGCCGTCTACTTTTGCATACAGTGTTGAATATTTTTCTTTTTTGTTAACAATGTTATAATATTTGTATTGAATACTGAACACTAGGCTTAACGTACTTAGTCTCATTGTAAAGAAAT
>Ga0209367_1002063_pt1 | contig 26010 bp, 4 predicted proteins | sample WorMetLIZISLAND2_FD_187412 | JGI IMG/M metagenome (GOLD analysis project Ga0209367, IMG submission 187412) | Marine gutless worms symbiont microbial communities from Max Planck institute for Marine Microbiology, Germany - Olavius geniculatus... ... | reverse complement strand
ATCATTTAACTCAAACTTTAAACGTGCACTAATTGGGGTGTTTCACTACATGAGTGATAAACACCTATCGCGATATCTGCACGAAATCGGATTTCGATGGGAAAACCGAGTCAAAGATAAAAAACGTACCAAAACCGGTGAATATAAGATTGTGATGAAACCGATCCCCATAATCGATATGCTGATTATCCTCATTATGAGGCTATCTGGCATCCGCTTACGCAGAACCAAATCATGGGGAATCGAAGACATCGCCTTAATTTAATCCTTTAAGTGGTAGATAGACCCGTAATAATTTATTCCTCACAATCCAAATTACATTTAAATGCTTTAGCATAGCATACTCCCACTTCAATGGCTAAAAGCACATGGCAGTAATCCATTGCAACACCCCCTGCTAGAGCACACGCAATCTCACATTTCAAAACACATGCAGGATAACCCGGGCCTGTACCTATACATCCAACCGTACAAGCTGCAGCACAAGCTAAATATCCTTTTACAACATTTCTGAGGCATTCAAGTTCATTTTCAATAGAATGTTTGATGCATTCTTGAAGTTCAGCTCCGCAATCTCCCTCACCCATGATCGTTCTCTTTATCGCTTTCTCTAAATTTCTTAATCGATCTTTTACCCTCTTTACCCTATAATTAATCTTATCCTTTACACGTTTAAAAAATCTTTCTAATTCCCTTTCAATATCTCTAGGATAAGTTTGTCCAGGAGGACTAAAATTTGGTTTGCTAAATAAGCCATGTGGATCAATCAATCTGGTAGGATTATTAAGGACATATATATAGATGTTTATCCCACCACTTACTCCTATTGGATCTAGTTTTAAGTATCTTCCAATATTTGGATCATAGTACCTTATGCGGTTGTAGTGAAATCCTGTTTCTTGATCGTAATATTGTCCCGGAAATCGCAGATTATTTATTATTGTTGAGGAAAGATTAACATCAGCTTCACCAAAAGAAGAGTACTTCGCAGACCAGACAACGGCACCGTTGATAGCGGTAAGTTTTTGTGGCGTTCCAAGGTGGTCATTGTGGTAGAAGTAATATTGACCTTCCACCTTCATGAACAGCGGATCAGTTGTCCAGGTGGACCCGGGCCTGTACCCATAGGACTTGACCACATTACCCGCGGCATCCATCTCTGCCACCAACCCTTCATCGGCGTAGACAAAATATGCCCGAACCCCATTGACTTCTTTCCAAAGTCTTCTACCGAACGGATCATAGTAGTATTTAGATATCAAAGAACCGGAACCGTCTCTAACCTCTTGCAAACGGTCCTCTACATTATAAATGTAGTTGGTAACCTGACCGGCATCAGTCTTTTGGGTCATGTTACCATTGTCATCATACGCAAAGGTTACGTCTGCATAGCCCTGAAGCTCATTATTGTCATTATAGCCCCAGTCGCCGGCCACACCATCTGCCGTCAGCCGGTTGCCCACCGCATCGTAGCCAAAGCCTTCATCGGCCTGACCCGGGCTGTCGGCATCTTTCAAGCGATACAGATCATCATAGCCGTAGGCATAGTCACCATGTTCCGTGACCTTGGCGGTTATGTTATTTAATTTATCATAATTGTACTGATAATTCAGCAAAATATTTTGTGCCGGATCTTTGGCAGCAATGGATTTCACCCGCATTAGGGGATCATAGGTATATTCGCGCTTGCTGCCGCCTGGCAGGATCACCTCGGTCGGCCGGTTCCACTGGTAAGCATTGTAGGTGATGTATCCGGCTCCCGGGATGTTGATGCCGGTCAGCTGATTGCTCTCATCATAGGTGTAGGCAAATGTAACGCCGTCCGGGCCGGTATGGGTCTTTTTCAGGCCATTTTTGTAATACGTGTAGCTGTTGGTAAGTACAAATCCACCGTAGTTTACCGTCTCGGACAGCTTGCGGTACAGGTCGTCATAGGTGTAAACCGCCGAGGTAGTGCCATCGTCATAGCCGGTCAGATTGGCTGCCTGATCATAGCTGAAGCTGACGGTCTTGGCTGGGCTGCTGTGGTCTTCGCCATCAAAATAGCGAATCTGTGCCAAACGACCGGCATCGTCGTACTCGTATTCGGTCTTCTGATTCTTGGCATCGATCTTTTCGATCAGGTTGCCCGCATCATCGTAATCATATGCGGTCTGCTGTCCCTCGGGCCTGGTTTCTTTAACCAGCCGATTGGTTCTGTCATACTCGAACCAGGTGGTGTTGCCTTCGGCATCGGTTAGGGCAGTCAGGTTGTCGCGGTTGTCATAGAAGTACGCCGTGTCCTGGTTCAGCGGATCAGTGACGGTTTTCACCCGGTTCAATTCATCATAGGCATAAGCGGTGGTCTTATCTTCCTTGTCAGTGCGGGCGATCAGGTTGCCGGCCGGATCGTAATCGAAATCCGTCAGATAGACCTCGGCCGCGCTCAAAACATCCTTTTCAATGTTTTTGCGGCCGCGTTTGTCATACACGAACTCCTTGGCAAACGTCGGATAGGTTATCCGCGAAGGCTGATTTGATGCGCCGCCGGCAGCCGCACAGGACGAACAACCGGAGCCGGCGGTATCAGCATATTCCATGGCAATCTGATTGCCGTTGCCGTCAATGGTTTTTACCAGACGCCCATCCGGATCGTACTCATAGTTGATGGTTTTGCCTTCGGCATCGATTTGCCGCAGCAGTTTGCCGTCAGAATCGTATTCAAACCGGGTGCTGCTGCCCAAGGCATCCGTGACGCTGATGAGATTGTTTTTATCATCATAGTCATAGAACTTTGCATTGTTGTTGGCATCGATCTCTTTGATCTTTTTGCCCATCTCATCATAGAAAAATTCGGGGCCGTGGCCCAGGGGGTCGATGACTTTTTTCAACTGGCCGGAGGCATCGTATTCATAGCTCCACAGCTTGCCGCGGGCATCGATTTTGGTAAGTACGTTGCCCATGGCATCATGATCGGTAAAACGCGTGACGCCTCCTTCCGGATCGGTGATCGAAGTCAGGTTGCCCCGCTCTTCATAGACAAGCTGCGTCAAGGCCTCCGCCGTATTGGCATCGGCCAAACGCACGGTGGTCAGCAGGTTGCCGTCGCCATCGTAGGTGTACGCGGTGACCCGCTCGTATACAGTGCCGGCCGCCTCGACCTTGCGGATCACATTGCCGCGCTCATCATAGGTGTAGCGGGTAATCACCTGGTTTTCATCAATTTCTTCGATTCGCCGGTTATACTTATACTCGTATTTATAGGATACGGATGATCCGTCGGGGTAAATGACCTTGGTCTGGTTGTCCCACTCATCATAATTTTTACGGGTGACGTTGCCCTGTTCGTCGGTGATCAGAAGGTTGCGGCCGTCTTTGGCAATCTGTTTGACCGTGCGGCCATTGATGTCCACCCGGTGGATTTCGAATTCGCGGTCATACCAGACCTCTTTTATCTTGCCGGCCGATGATTCAACGCGGGCGTACTGCTCGCTGGTGGCTTCATTGTAATCGAAATCGAAAAAATACCCTTCATCCCGGCTGTCGACCACCGAAACCACGCTATTGTAGTTGTCATAGGCTACCGTAATAACGCGCCCGGCAGGTTCGACAATGGTCTCAAGCCGACCCTGGCTGTCATAGCCAAACCCGGTTTCGAACCCGAGAACGTCGGTAACGCCGATCAACCGCCCATTGGTGTATGTGTAAACAACCCGGCGGTTGTCGCTATCGGAAACGGCACTTATCAGGCCATCGTCATCGGTTTCATACCACAGCACCTGATTGCCGTTGCGGTCGGCAGCACCGGTAAGCCTGCCATCCTGGTACAGCAGTTTGATCTGAACCCCGTTGCGGTTGCCGCGAGCGGTCATATTGCCGCCGGCATCGTATTCGATCCAGCCTCCTTTGGGATCCTGCCAGCGAAAACCGCTGTCGGTCCTGATTATTCTGAATATATCATTGACAAAAATGTCGGCATCGATGGAAGACTTCTCATAGATCACGCCGCCCTTGTCAATGGATGCGGTGCCGCCGCCGAGGGCATCGGGCAGCAGAGTGAGCTGGTTGCGCTCGTGTTCCCAGCGCCACTGGTTGCCGTAATAAAAGCGTTTGGCCGCAATGGTTCCGCCAGGAACTTTGACGGCCATATCAACTTGGCTGCGCTGGTACTCCCGCATCACCAAGTTGACGGACGAACCGGTGGGCTGGAATCTATTGTCTGAAGTTTCTTTTTTCCTGCACATGTCGTCATCGCAGTCATCTTCCGTACGCGGCGGCTCCGGGAGGCAATTGGCCCCTTCTATTTCACTGGGCACGGGACCCGGTGTCGGCGCCCCGCCGCCGCCTCCGCCGACACTCCAGCTGCGGCTATAGCTACCGCCGCTGCATGTGCCGGTAGAACGGGTCAAGCAGTGCTGGGTACCCGAACTGGTCCGGTAGCCGTTGGCACATTCACAGCTGTATTTGACCTCAAAACAGCCGCCATAATTCTGGCAGCCGCCGCCGGTGGCCTGGCCGTCTTCATCAGGCTCAATGGATTTGAGGCAGGTCACCCGGTAGGGAACCGTGACGCGCTGCTTGGCCTCCAGACTGTCGGGCAGCACGGCCAGCACTTCGTATTTAAAATACTGGTCATCCCGCGGCACGATCAAGTCGAGATCGTCGGCCCGAACCAACCCGTAGTTGGTCAGGGTGAACTCGGCATTGAAAACATCGCCGGCCTGCATGGCGGGCAGGGTCACCGACGCCGGTTCGATCACCAACACGGCCACCGGCACGTTGGTCTCATATACCGCCGTCAGCACGATGTCATATTGGTCTTCGATGGTGGTTTCGGTCACCGACCATTCCACGGTTACCACGTTATAGTCCAAAAAAACGTCTTCGGTGGTCGTCACCCCGGGTTTGATCCACACCCGGCCGATGTATTCCTGGTGGTTTTTGGCCGTAATGCGGCACTTGTAGCGGCCAGCCGGAATATTTTCGAACCAGGCCTCCCCGACGCTGTCGGTGTTGGCTTCATGCGTCTGGGTCAGGGCCGCTTCGTTTTGCAGCGTTACTTTGGCGCCGGCCAAGCCCTGGATAATTTCCCCGTTCGGGTCGAAAGTGGCAGTGTAAATGTCGGAGACTTTAAACAGGGCACTGCCCTGACCGTCCTGCGTGACGGCCACGTACAGGTAAATATCGGTGACCGGGTGATTGGCGGCCGTAACCCGCAGGTAAAAGTTGTAGTCGCCTTCGGCAACCGCAGGGGTGGGCGACACCGCCAAACCGATCTCTTTGGTTGCGCCGATCGACAGATTGCCGACAGCGGCGGCTGAGTTCAGATAGATCCAGGAAGGTGCCGGATGCCCGTCGGCGTCGACCAACGACACCTGCACGTCGTAAAGATCCGCCAGGCCCCTGTTTTCCAGCCGGACGACCTCGCTGACGGTGTCGTCCCGGGCCACGCCGGTCTCCACGCGATTGGGCGTAAAATACAGAGAAGGCTTGGCCTCGGAAAACTGCGCATTGATGCGCACCGTGCCCCAGATGATCGGGTCGTCTTCACCGCTTTTGACCGTCAGGTTCAGCTTTTCGGTGGCACCGGCCGTATTGTCGGCCCAGATCGTAAACGGCAGGGAAGCGGTCTGGTTGCCGTCCAGGGTGGCGATGGGCTCACCGGGAGTCAGGTGAATGCCGGCCGGTTTTTCACCGTAAGGTTGATCCAGGGCATCGTATTCCAGACGCAAATTAGTGACCGCCGTGCCGTCACCGGTTTGGACCCGGATCGGAATCGTGCTGGAGTAGTTTTTGGGAATGCTCAAATTCAAAACGGGCGGATCAATGCTCACCTTGCTGATCACGAACTGACCGTGCACCGGGGTGTCGGTTATCTCCGGATGCACCACCCGCACACGGTAAATCCCAGACTCGCCCGCCAGCGGTTGGAAGCGGTATGTAAATTGGCCGTCGTCACCGGCAAAGACGTCATAAGATCGTTGGAATCCGTCCAGGGTAATGACCACGCTCAGCGGCACATGGACCATGGGTTGTCCGGTGGTCCGCTCCACGGCCCGGCCGGTGATGACGATGTCCTTAACGCCGGCAGTGCTTGGCGGGTTGATATCGATTAACTCACCGTAATAGGCCGTATCCACCAGGGTAACGGCATGGGTCGTGGCCGGCCCGCTCATTTTGACCTGGGTGGACTGTCCCTGGTGGTAGTAGACATGGTCGATCTCCAGGCGGACAATGACATCATCAGGCGCATTGGCCGGCACCGGCAGGCTGATGGGTTCCGAGGTGAAGGTCTGCCCGGCGGCAATGCGAACCACCGTGTTTTTGTTGGGCAGCGTGACGGTGTTAGCGCCCGTGACCTGCTCGAGGGGCCGGGTGCTCAGCACGTTGCCGTCTTCATCCAGAAGGTAAAAGGCGATTTCGTCCGAGGCGGCATTACCGGATTTTTTGGCGGTGACGATCTCGATTTGCTCTTCCCCGGTATTTTCGAGGACAAGCTGCACCTGGCCCAAGCCCGCCCGGGTGAATTCTTCGTTTAAGATCTCCAGCCGCAGCATACCGTCCGCCACTGCGATTTGGCCGCTGCGGACAATTTGAACGATCTCGTTGGCCCGGGGAGAGGCTTCGATGGTAGTGGTCAGGGCGGCCAGATCCCCCTGCAAATCATCATAGCCGCCCACGACCACCGGGATCGTCCGGGAAGTTCCAGGATCGAGGCTGAATGGCGCCGAGGTGTGGTCATGGGAACCCACCGTGACCTTCAGCCGGATGTTGTCCGCCCGGCCCGCGCCCTCGTTCGATACGGCATAATTCAGTCGATTCATTATGCCGCGCTCGATCCGGCTGCCGCCAATCAATACGGCCCGCAGCACCGGCAACGTCAGGCTGCGGCCCAGACTCTCCACAAGATTGTTGTCCCTGGCAACGATGGTATAACGCCGCTCATCCCCGCTGTGGCCGGTGTCCGTGTAGGCCTGACCGGTTAACAGATCCGGGTTCAGTTTGACCGGCGCGCTGTCGGGTCCCAGGTAAATGTCATACCCGGCAATGTCCCCACCCGGATGGGTCCAACTCACGGCCGGCGGCTGATCGTCGGCCTGCACCACCGTGATGCCCGATACCGGCAGCAGCTGGATATTCAGATATGCCGCATGGGACGGCGCAGATTCATTGCCGGCCGCGTCCACGGCCGTCACGGTATACCAGTGGTCGGAGAGCGACGGTGTGGGATCCACCACCAGGGTCTGGCCGATGTCGGCGGCCAGGGGCGCCAAACCGTCAATGCTGAAAATTTCCTGATCCGACCGGTACAGGGCATAAGTGATGTCTTCCGTGTAGGGCGGCGGCTGCCAGGTGACCTTGATGCCGTTGGCCACCAACTCCAAGCTCAAATCCGACGGGGCGCCGGGAGCCAGGGCATCCGAGTTGACCACCGTCTGGCTGCTCAGTCCACTGAGCGCCTCCTGGTCGTTTTCCCGCCGGATGCTGGCCACGGCATAGGTGTAAGTGCCGTCTTGGGCCGGGGCATCTTCAAATACCTGGACCGCATCCAGTCTGGCATAGGCTGTCAGTTTGCTTTCGCCCGGCGCCTTGCGGTAAAGCTGGTAGCCCATGGCTTGCTCCACCGCCAGCCAGCTCAGCCGGATCCTGCCCTCAGGCAGGGCCTGACCTTTGAATTCCAGGGGCGCTGCCAGGGGCGGCAGATCACCCTGGTAGACTTGGAAGATATTTGTCGCCTGGATACGGTCGCCAATATTGTCCAGTGCATCGCGGCCCTGAAAGATGAAGTAAAAGGACTCGGCCGCGGCCAGGCCGGCATCGGCCGGCAAATCGAATTGGGCCTGCCAGGTCTGCGCATCCTGGGCCTGGGCCGAAATCTCCGTCAGCGAATCGATAGCGACCACACCCCGCTGGTCACCGGACAGCCGGTAGGACAGCTCCGGGAATTCGTTGGCTTTGATCTTCTCGTCCAAACCCAGGACCACGTTCACGGACACCGGACTGTTTTCGTCGTTGGCAATGGGCGCCGGCGGCGTGACCACCAGCCGGGTGACGGACGGGCCGTCGGTGTCGATATGAATTGCGCTGCCGATATCGATTTCTGTGCCGCGGTTGCCCACCGCATCCCGCGCTGAGAAAATCGCATAGGCCGTGCCGGTCGGTGTGCTGTCGCTGATAACAAAAAATCCACTGTAGCTCGTGTCCGCATCCCGGTTCAACTGCACCGCCAGCGGGATGCCGCCCTCCGGGGCAATGCTTAAATAAGGATCGGACTGCAGCGGTTCGCTGACCGTCAGCACCACGTTGACGGTTCCCGGGGCCATGGTGCCGGTGGCGGCATCGAAGGCGCCCTGAGGGCTGTAGTCAATGGCCGTTGCCCGGGGGGCGGTGCCGTCGGCCTGCACCGCGGCTTGCGGGGACAATTCCGATTCATTGGCAGCCGCATCCACCGTGCTGACCCGGTAGTACCAAGTGCCGTCCGAGGGCGGCAGGTCATTGAAGGAGGTGGCCGCAATCAAATCGGTGTTGAGTTTGCCGGCGCCCTGGTGCGTGATAAATGGGCTGGACGCGCGGTAAAGGTTGTAGCCGGCAACTTCGGTATCTACCGGCGCGGTCCAGGTCAGCCGCACCGCCCCCTCGGCTCTGGCCCGGGCTGCCAGGTTGGTTGGGCTGACCGGCAGGGTGGTATCCAGGGTGACCAGGACTTCAGCGCTTTGGGGACCCAGGCCGGCGCGATTGCCGGCGGCGGCCCGCAGGCGGTTTTGGCCTTCGGCCAGGTTCAGGGGCCCACTGAAATTGCCCAATGCATCCACGGCCAAGGTCAGGCCGGTCTCCGCATCGTCGAGGTAAAGTGTCACTGCGCTGAACTTATCCGCCCGGCCCGATACGGCAATGGTTGCCTGATTCGTGATGCTGCCGCCGGCGGGCTCGGTGATTTGCGGGGCGCCTGGGGCCGCCAACGCCACATTGAGACTGTATTCTTGGGTTGTGAGGTTGCCCAACGTATCATAAGCTTCGATGGTCAATGTGTGGGTGCCATCCTCGGCTGTAGCCACATTCCAGAACCCGGTGTACGGTGCGCTGTAATCCGAACGCACCAGGCTGCCGTCGATGGAAAATTCTACCCGGCTGACCCCGGCCGGATCCTGTGCCTGGCAGGAAAAGGTGACCGCTTTGTTCAGCGTCGCGCCATCGGCCAGCGGCTGGTCATCGGCTTTGATGTCAATGATGTCCGGGCCCAGCGAGTCCGCCTCCGGTGCGGCGGACAGGGCCGTCACGATCGGATCCCGGCCCCCGGAAATGTTAACCGTGGCCGCTGCAAAGTAATAGGTCACGCCGTTCGTCAGCCCGGCCACTTTGGCCGAAGTGCTTGTGGCGGTAAGGGTCGGGGTCATCCCTGCGACACTCGAAAAGTCACTCTCGCTCGCATAGATCGCATAGTGCTCCACATACTGGGAGGGTTCAATGCCGTCCCAGCTCAGGTCTACATATCCGCTGTGAACTTCCGCTTTCAAATTTACCGGATTCGCAAGCAGGGTGACCCCGATAACTGTTTGGCCGCTGCTTTCATTGTTGTCATTGTCAATGGCAATGATTTTAAATGAATAGCCGCTGGCCGCGTTAAGGCCTTCTTTGGTGATACTCGTCTGAAATTTATCCAACTCGATGGTTTCGCTGTCTGCAAATAAGACGCGATAGCCCGTAAGATCCCCGTGGGTATCGTCCGAATGGTCCCACCTGAAGCTCAACTTGTCCGCAAAAGATTGGACCTTGAGGTTGGTCACTTCTTCGGGGGAGACGACATCCAGAGCTTGACCGGATACCGGCGTAACCGCCGTTCGAAAATTACCCCGGGCGTCTTCGGCCACCACGGCAAACCAGTAAGCCGTGTTGCGGGTGAGCTCGCCGGCTGAAAATTGATAATGGCCGGCGCCGGGGGTCCCGATCAGGTTGGCCGCCGACACATCGGCAAACACGGCCGTTGACCGGTAGATGCGGTAGCCGGCCACATCACCGTGGGCGGCCTCGTCGTAGTCGGTCCAATCCAGTTTGATGGTGCGGCCGTCGCCGGCTGTCTCCAGCGTCAGGGTGGTGACTGCCGGCGGCGGCACGTCGTCAAAGAAAATGGCCACCGTGGCCGGGTCGCTCTGGTTGCCGCCCCGGTCCCGGGCCGTAAAGGCAAAACTATTGTCGCCGGCATTAAGGTTGGCGATATGGGTCCAGTCGGTCTGGGCCGTGTGGCCCACAATTTGAGTGCCGTTCAGCAGCAGGGCCGCATACGCCTCTTTGGTACCCGACAACACCTGGGTCGGTTTGTAGGTGGGTGTGTTCACCGGGTTTATCACCGGGGCCGCCGGGACTGTGGTATCCAGCGTAAAATAATACGTATTGGCAACACCCCGGTTGCCGAGCTGATCGGCCGGCTCTATATTGACCGTGTAATTGGAATCAGCCCAACCGGCCGTTGGCGTGAAGATCAGTTGATTCGGTCCGGCAAGCGACCAGGAACCGGCCACCGCCTGCTGGTTGAGGTCTTTTACCGTCAGCGAGGATTCAGCGATATCCAGGCCGCTGGTGGCTTCGCTGAACGTGACGGTTAACGTGGCCGGTGCCGTGTTGATGAAACTGTTGTTTGCCGGTGTGATGGCGGTGATCACAGGCGCCACCGAATCCACCAGAATGTCCAACCAGACCGGGGGGCTGCTGTTGCCGGCACCATCCTCCAGCCGGACTTCCAGGGCATTGTCGCCCTGGGCCAGGGTCAATTGGGTGGACCAGTTGCCGCTGCCTAAATCAATTTTTTGCTGGTCATTGATATAAACCGTCGTGCTGTCTTCGCGTGTGCCGGTCAGGATGATGGTAGCGGTTTTGGATTGGTTGACAACCGGACGCGCCTGGATCAGGCCGCTTAACACCGCGCCCCCGGTGATGGCCGCCGCGGCCGGTGGCTGGCCGTCCACCGTAAAGGAAAAGTTGTAGACCCGGGTGTTGCCGGCCAGATCCCGGGCGGTGAACGACACGCGATAGGTGTCGTCGGCCAGCGGGACCGTGGCGGGTCTGAAGACAAAGCGGTCAGAGGCTTCGGTTATGGTTCCGCCCACGGGTTGGCCGCTGCTGTCTAAAACAACCACACTGGTGATCACAGCCGCGTCATCCACTACACCGAACTGATCGGTCAGGGTGAATTCGATGGCATTGGCCTGCTGCAAAAAGGCTCCGTCGGCCGGAACCGTGTCGACCAGCTCCGGGGGCGTAGGATCGATAATTTGCGGCAAATCCGCGCTGCGGCTGTTGTTCTCCTCATAAAGCTCGTCGACCTGACCCTGGCTGTCGGCCCGGGCCTCGACACTATGATCGCCGGCAACAGCCGTCCAGGTAAAAATGAGCGGCAGGGACGTATTGGCGGCCATAACCGGGTTGACGGTGTTGCTGCCGATGCGGCTGCCGTCTATATACAGTGCCACCCGGAATCCATCCACCACCGGCCCTCCGGTGTTTTCGACGGTGGCTGTAATGGTAATGGTCTGGCCGGCCTGCAGGTCGGCGGCGGGCTGCCAGCGCAAGTCGGAAACGACCAGATCCGGTGGGTCGCCCAGGGTGGTAAATCGCCAGACCGGCCCCGGGGTCTCGCCGCCGGCATTGTCGCGGGCCACTATTTTCCAGTAGAAGGTGGTCCCGGCTGCAAGATCGGATATGTCAATGGAAGCTGTTTCAAGACCCTCGGCCACGGAGACGAGGCTGTCTTCAGCGCTGCCGAAATAAACATCATAGACCACGGCATCCCACGGATTGGGATCGCCCCCGGCCCAAACAAGAGAGACCGCAATCGGTTCGCCTTCGGCCGCCACCGGCACTCGCACGGCACCATCAGCCGGCAGCGGGTTCCTGGGAGCAAAAGGCGCGGTGTTGGTAGGCGGTGATGTAATGCAGCTGCTTTCTTGCAGCAGCCAGGGAGCGGCGTTCACATTGCTGCTGACGTCATCGCCATTATATCCCGGCCCGTTGGCATCGTTCCACCAGTTATTCGTGGCATCCACCTCGCCGCTGCCGGTATTGTTGACGCCGAAATTTTTATTGCGCAAAAAATTGTTGCTGTTGATGACCGGCGTGGCATCGTTGGCAGTGTAAACACCGTAATAATTGTCCTTGAAATTGTTGCAGCGGATGGCCGCGCCATTGGCGCCGGATCCGTCGACGTAGATGCCGGAATGGCTGGAGTTGCGGATAGTGTTGTACTGGATTGTCGGTTTGGCGTTTTCCAGGTAGATGCCAGCCTGGTGCGTGTGGCCGCTGTATTCGATAATACAATGTTCGATTAAAGTTTCGTCGTCTCTAGTTTGATCCCGTAAATTGATGCCTTTCCAGTCTCCGGGCGCCGGCGAAACGTTGTTGGAAGTAAATACAACCGGTAATTCTGCCGTTCCCTGCACCGACAATGCCCCGTAATAGTCATAGGTATCATAACGATAATTTAGACCGATATAAAGCCCGGTTCCCGGATCAAACCGGATCTCGACACCCGGATCGATCGTCAATGTGGCTATATTCGTACCCCACGATGGAGTGGAATAGCGAATCGTTATATCGCCGGTGATGACATAGGGTAATGCCTCCGCATTTAACTTTACCCACGTGCTGCTGGCGGTAATGTCTCCGCCTCGTATCGCAATGGCGTTTTTACCGTTTCCCAATCCGTGATTATTCCTGATATTCTTCACGCCCATTGGATGAATATTGACCGCAGCACCGCCATTGTTGTTGACGGTGTTGTTCGAAATAACGGCGGCTGAATGATCATCACTATAAATCCCGTCCTGGCCGTTGTCGGAGATGATGTTGCCTTCAATCGTGGGAGACGATGAGCTCAGATATAGCCCCGAACCGCTGCTGTTTCGAATCGTACTGTTTTTTATGGTGGGATTGGCATCTTGACAATATATGTTCCGTTTGTCCGAACTGGTACTGCCGCCATATTCCACAACACTGTATTCCAGTGATGTCTGCGCATCATCGGTCTGGTCCCGGAAAACAATGCCTTTCCAATCCCCCGGGGATGGATTGGATGAATTGGAGGTAAATACAATGGGAGCGTCTGCCGTTCCTATGGCAGACAGGGCACCATAATAGTCATAGGTATTATGACGATAATTTAGCCCGACATAAAGTCCGGTTCCCGGATCAAACCGGATCTCGACACCCGGATCGATCGTCAATGTGGCTATATTCGTACCCCACGATGGAGTGGAATAGCGAATCGTTATATCGCCGGTGATGACATAGGGTAATGCCTCCGCATTTAACTTTACCCACGTGCTGCTGGCGGTAATGTCTCCGCCTCGTATCGCAATGGCGTTTTTACCGTTTCCCAATCCGTGATTATTCCTGATATTCTTCACGCCCATTGGATGAATATTGACCGCAGCACCGCCATTGTTGTTGACGGTGTTGTTCGAAATAACGGCGGCTGAATGATCATCACTATAAATCCCGTCCTGGCCGTTGTCGGAGATGATGTTGCCTTCAATCGTGGGAGACGATGAGCTCAGATATAGCCCCGAACCGCTGCTGTTTCGAATCGTACTGTTTTTTATGGTGGGATTGGCATCTTGACAATATATGTTCCGTTTGTCCGAACTGGTACTGCCGCCATATTCCACAACACTGTATTCCAGTGATGTCTGCGCATCATCGGTCTGGTCCCGGAAAACAATGCCTTTCCAATCCCCCGGGGATGGATTGGATGAATTGGAGGTAAATACAATGGGAGCGTCTGCCGTTCCTATGGCAGACAGGGCACCATAATAGTCATAGGTATTATGACGATAATTTAGCCCGACATAAAGTCCGGTTCCCGGATCAAACCGGATCTCGACACCCGGATCGATCGTCAATGTGGCTATATTCGTACCCCACGATGGAGTGGAATAGCGAATCGTTATATCGCCGGTGACGATATAGGGGCTGCCGGCCAGGCTCCAGGTGGTATCGGTTAAAATTTCTCCGCTGACATAGGTGCCGACGAGCGGGGTATCACCTCCAGATGGCGGTGTGGTATCCTGGGCGAGTACCATACCGCCGGAAATCCAAATTATCGCCAGCAAGCCAATGAATGTTGAAATCTTCTTCAATTATCGTCTCCGGTATTGGATTTTGAATATCCTGATGCTTCGAAAATATTTTTTTCGGTTCAAGAACTTTATTTTAAACAGTATGTCGCTGGGTTGAGTGATTTCGGCAATGGAAATTGCAGAATGATAGCTGTCGGCGGCGGTGCCCGTGTCACAAACGGTTGTTCGGGAAACAATCGCTCCATGACACAACCCCCTATCCAATTCATCGGCCATCTCACAGCTATCCGATTTAGCTCCGCAACATTTCCATCTTCGAATAATGGCGGGTATTTATTTATTCAATAATTCGAAAGAAGTGAATTTAGGGCATGTGTTATCTTATTTTCAAAAAAAATTCAATAATAATTATTAATATTTACAATAGTTTACGATATTTAACAGTATTTTACAGTTAATTTAAGGTACATGTCGAATTGACAATTGAATTACTGCATTAACCCTTTTGGCAGCGGTATTATTCCCTTGGACCGGTCAATTCATTCTCGCTTCAAGTCCTTTTCCCTTCACCCGAAAGCGGTTGCCGGTGCCCGGCGGGCCATCTGCCGCCGCCCGAATGATGCGCATGGCAATGTAATCACCCGGGTTTTGCATCACAACGTTATTTTGCGGGTCGGCGATCTGCCAGGTTCCATCCAGGTAAAATTCTCCCCAGCTGTGATAATCCCGTGCTTTTAAGACCATGTTTTGCGGGCAAATATAGCCCCCGACGCGTCGGGACGGCAGCCCGTTGGCCCTTAACAGGGCCACAAACAAATCCATGTATTCCGTGCAGTCGCCCTTTTTGTGCTGCAGGGCATAGAGGGCCCCGCGAGCCTTGGCGGCGTATCCACTGTAACGCACCTGGCTCGCCACCCAGCCAAACACCGCTTTGATGGTATCGGACGCGTCGGATTTCCGCAGCTTGGCTGCCAGCCTTTGAATGTCCGGGTGATCTGATTCAACATATTTTTCCGGCAACAGGTCGGATGCCTGCGGTTCAACTGCAACGGGATTGGCCGAACGCGAGACCATCAGGCGGGCTTTGATGGTGATGATACGGGTGGCATACGGTGCCAGGTTTTCGAACTTGAAATGCAGCACCTGGTTGCCGTCCGGATCGGAAATGAACTGAAAAGGATAGTTGGCGGTCAGGTCCTGACAGAGCTGCGTAGCCGTCTGTTTAACCGGGGCATGGGCCCAGAATTCAGCCAGCTTGATGACGCGGTTGGTCTTATTTTGCAAGGTATAGCTGTATTGAATGTTTCTCGCGATGGTATAGCCGTCGACCGACTGCGTATCATTGGCGGAATTGGCCCCCGGCAGTGCTGCAGCCCAGCCGCCGGCAGCGATGATAAAGGCAGCGGCCGTCAAAATAATGATCTTACATCCTACAAAAGTAATTATTTTGTTTTTGGTTAAAGTATTCCCCAATGCCACATATCCCCTTTAAGCAAGTGATGAATACAGCATACAAAAAATAATGCGATGCCACAATACGACGAAAGTATGAAATTTTACCCGGTTCACAGCTCCACGAGTATTAGTACAACCGGCGATCTCTCATACTAAAGTATTAGACCAAACAATTTAAAGCCATCCTAGGAGTCTCAGGAAAGATCGAATAACACTAAGATATAATGACATATTTTATTTTTTTTGACCCGCCCGCCCTTTCCGTGTAATTGGGGCGGACGATTTTGAAAAAAACGTTCAAAAAAAGAAAAAAAGTTAGATGATAATTAAAATCAGTCCAGAAATATTCCCATCAATATTTAATTTTTAAGATGCGACCCTCATCTTTTCCAAGATGCGACCCTCATCTTTTCCCAATATCAATTATTTTTCCAATACGAATCAAAACTTAATCCGCAATTAATACAACTTCTGCGAAATGGAAACGAAAGTGATAAAAGGCCGTATTGTTTTTGATAGAAATATTTTCCGCACTTTGGGCAAGTACTGTATTCAACAATTTTACCTAAGATAACTAAAACGATGAACCAGACAAATATTATCGGAACCAAAATAATATTATTTTCAATCATATTAACAATTATGACTATAAACAAAATTAACGCGGCGAATAAAAAGAAAACAATTTTTTTTCTCCGAATTTTTTTCAAGCCAGTGGAGATTTTCTCGAAATTATTTTTATCGTTCAATTTATCCATAGTAGAACTATTTACTCCCACAACAGCCAACGGTTTCTGTTCCAATCCAAATATACACACAGGTTGTTGCTTTGTGGCTATAGGGAATCGGTATCCCAACACCGCCGCCATAACTGCCTACTGCACTGCCACTCTCTGTATCTATTGTAGCTGCACCTTCTCCGCCAATAACACCAAAGACTGTTGCCCCAAATTCAGGTCCAATCTTTTTTTTTGCTGGTTTGCTGCACGTGCCCTTATTTTGGTTGGGAAAATCAAATTCACCACCCATGCTAATGCTAGCATCAAATGCTGCTCCATAACAAAATTTTATATAATTATGGCGAAGTTTTTTATCGCCGTCACAACAGTATGATGATAATCCACCTATCCCTCCAATGACATGAATTTCCCATCCTCCGTATCCACTCTCGGGATATACTAATTCTGAATTTCTTTGTTGGTTAATATAATTAATGTATTGATACTCTCGCTCTGCTTGTCTCCTTAACTCCTCTCGAAGAGATTCTAAATTTGGTTCCGAAGAATCTATTAATCCTAACATATCGAATAATTTTATTGGATTGTTTCTAACGTAGACATATGTGTTGTTTCCTCCTCTGATTCCTAAAGGATCGGTTCTCAGATAGCGTCCAACCTTCGAATCATAGAAGCGAAAATAGTTATAATTAAGTTCCGTTTCCTCCTCATAGTACTGTCCTGGAAATCTTAGGCTGTTTGTAATGGTGGAAGAGATATCAATATCGGCCTTGCCAAAGGAAGAGTATTTCACGGACCAAACGACAGCTCCGTTGACAGCAGTCAGCTTTTGCGGAGTGCCCAGATGGTCATTTTGGTAAAAGTAATATTGCCCGTCTACTTTCATAAACAGCGGATCAGTGGTCCAGGCGGAACCGGGTCTATACCCATAAGACTTGACCACATTGCCGGCTGCATCAACCTCTGCCACCAACCCCTCATCGGCATAGACAAAGTAAGTTTTTACTCCACCAACATCTTTCCAGAGCCGTCTACCAAACGGATCATAGTAGTATTGAGATATCAAAGAACCGGAACCGTCTCTGATTTCTTGCAAACGGTCCTCTACATTATAAATGTAGTTGGTAACCTGACCGTTATCCGTCTTTTGGGTCATGTTACCGTTGGCATCATACTCAAAGATTAAGTCTGCATAGCCCTGAAGCTCGTTGTTGTCATTGTAGCCCCAGTTACCGGTCACCCCTGCGGCCGTCAGCCGGTTGCCGACAGCGTCGTAGCTAAAGCCCTCATCGGCCTGAACCGGGTTGTCGGCATCGGTCAAGCGGTAAAGATCATCATAGCCGTAACCATAGTTACCATGTTCAGTGGCTTTGGCCGTAATGTTGTCCATCCTATCATAATTGTACTGATAATCCAGCAAAACATTTTCAGCCGGGTCCTTGGCGGTGATCGACTTCACTCGCATTAACGGATCGTATGCATATTCCCGTTTGCTGCCACCCGGCAGGACAACCTCGGTCGGCCGGTTCCATTGGTAGGCGCTGTAGGTGATATATCCAGCTCCCGGGATGTTGACGCCGGTCAGCTGGTTGTTGTCATCATAGGTGTAAGCGTAAGTAACGCCGTCCGGGCCAGTAAAGGTCTTTTTCAAGCTGTTGTTGTAGTAGGTATAGGCGTTGGTCAGTTCAAATGCCCCGTAGTTGACCGTCTCGGACAGCTTGTGGTACAGATCTCCGTAAGTGTAAACAGCCGAAGCGGTGCCGTCGTCATAGCTGGTCAGATTGCCGGCCCGATCGTAGGTAAAGGCAACTGTTTTGACCGGAGCGGCGTCATCAGAAGCTGCATAATATTGGATTTGCATCAAACGACCGGCCTCGTCGTACTGATATGCGGTTTTCTGATTCTTGGCATCGATCTTTTCGATCAGGTTGCCGGCATCATCATAGTCATACTTGGTCTCTTGACCTTCGGGCCGGATTTCTTTGACCAGCCGATTGTTTCTGTCATACTCGAACCAGGTGGTGTTGCCTTTGGCATCGGTCAGGGCCGTCAGGTTGTCGCGATTGTCATAGAAATAGGCCGTGTCCTGATTCAGCACATCGGTGACGGTTTTCAGCCGGTTCAACGCATCGTAGTCATAACTTGTGGTCTTTTCTTCCTTATCTGTGCGGGCGATGAGATTTCCGGCGGCATCGTAGTCAAAAAGCGTCAAATAGACATCGGCGGGGCTCAACACATCTTTTTCAATGGTCTTGTGACCCCGCTTGTCATATTCGAACTCTTTGGCAAATGTCGGATAGGTGATCCGGGAGGGCTGATTGGAAGCCCCGCCAGCATTTGTGCAAGAGGAGCAGCCCAAGCCGATGTCATCATCGTATTCCATCGCTATCTCGTTGCCGTTGCCGTCAAAGGTTTTTGTCAAGCGTCGATCCGGATCATATTCATATCGGATTTCTTTGCCTTCGGCATCGACCTGGCGCAACAGCTTGCCGTCGGCATCGTACTCAAAGGTCGTCTCGTTGCCGGCCGGATCGGTCAGCAGGATTAGGTTGTTGTTCTCGTCATAGTCATACAGGGTTACTTTGCCCAGGGGATCGACCTGCCTGATTTTGTTGCCGGCCTCGTCGTAGTAAAAACGCGTCACATTACGGTAAGGCTCTTCAGTGTTTACAATCGGATCGGTCACCGACACCATGCGACCGGCCGCATCGTATTCATAAGTCCATTCCTTACCGCGGGCATCGGTTTTGGCGAGCAAGTTGCCCATGGCATCGTGGCTGGTAAAACGGGTGACGCCCCCTTCCGGATCGGTAATCGAGGTCAGGTTGCCGGATGCATCGTAAGCCATCACGGTCAAGGCTTCCGCTGTGTTGGCATCGGCCACGCGTCTGATACTCAGCAGGTTGCCGTCGATATCATAAGTGTATTCTGTCTGGCGCTCATAAGCAGTCCCGACCGCCTCGATTCTGCGGATCAGGTTGCCGGAATCGTCGTATTCAAACTCGGTGACGTGACCGTTTTCATCGGTTCGCTTGATCGCGCTGTTGAATTTATGCTCGTAGTCCGTGGCAACAAAGCTGCCGTCCGGATAGACGACCTTGGTCAGGTTGTCCCACTCGTCGTATTCTTTGCTAGTGACGTTGCCCTGCTCGTCAGTGACCAGCAGGTTGCGGCCGTCTTTGGCAATCTGTTCCACCGTGCGGCCGTTGATGTCCACCCGCTTGGTCTCGAAATCGCGATCATACCAGACTTCTTTTACTTTGCCGGCCGAGGATTCGATGCGGGCGTATTGCTCGCCAGTGGCTTCATTGAATTCATACTGGAAGAAATACCCTTCGCCCCGGTTGTCGAGCACCGAAGCCACACCATTGTATTTGTCATAAGACACCTCGATGGTGCGCCCGGCAGGTTCGATAATTTTTTCCAACCGCCCCTGGTTGTCATAGTCATATCTGGTTTCATGCCGCAGCACGTCGGTGACTTTGCTCAATCTCCCATCGGTGTAGCTGTAGTCAACCCGCCGGTTGGCACCATCATATACCGCTGCTATCAAACCGTCGTCATCAGTTTCATACCAGAGCACCTGATTTTCATTGCGATCGGCCACGCCGATCAGTTTGCCGTTCTGGTACAGCAGTCTGGCCAGAACACCGGTGCGGCCACCGTATGCGGTGACCCGGCCGTCGGTATCGTAATCGATCCAGTTGCCCTTTGGATCTTCCCAGCGATAACCGGTGTCGGTTTTTATAATTCTAAAGATATCATGGACAAAGATTTCGGCATCGATCGAAGTTTTTTCATAGACCACACCGCCCTTGTCAATGGCTTCGATGCCGCTGCCGATGGCTGCTGCCTGAAAAGAAAGTGTGTTGCGATCGTGTTCCCATAGCCACCGGCTGCCGTAATACCAGCGCTTGGCTTCGATCATGCCGCCCGGGGCTCTGACCGCCAGATCCACACGGTCGCGGTAATATTCTCGCATCACCAGGTTGACCGATGAGCCGGTATCCTGAAACATGTTGCCAAAGGTATCCTTCACCCAGCATCCCAAGCAGAATCGCTCCTTGCGCGGCGTATCCGGAAAGCATTCCACCCCCTCGATGGTCCTCGGCGCCGGGGCCGGCGAGGAGACGCTGCCGCCACCCACGCTGCCGCTCACATTCCAGGTCCCGCCGCCACCGCTGGTGCTGATGCTGCCGCTGCTGCCACCGCAGGTGCGTAAGTGCGGGTCCAGCAAAGCGTGCCGGAGCCCTGGGTCCGGGCACCGTTGGCACAATCGTAGTCGTAATCGACCCGGGCGCAACTGCGGTAGCTGCTGCAGCCGCCACCGGTTGCCGCGCCATCATAGGCCGGATCCAGGGCCTTGATGCAGGTGATGCGGTAGGGTACGGTAATCTTGGACTTGGCCGCAATGCTGTCGGGCAGACCGCCGATCACCTCGTAAATGAAATACTGATCATCTGACGGCAGTCTGAGCTTGACATCATCAGCACGCACCAGGCCATAGTTGGTCAAGGTAAACTCGCCGTTGAACACATCCCCGGCCTTCATTTTCGGCAAGGTCACCGAAGCCGGTTCGATCACCACCACGGCGGCGGGCACGTTGGTTTCATAGGTGGCCGACAACACGAGTTCATACTTGTCCTCGATGGTGATCTCGTTGACCTGCCACTCGACGGTCACCAGGTTGTAGTCCAAAAACACGTCTTCGGTGGCCGTCACACCGGGTTTGATCCACACCCGGCCGACGTACTCCTGGTGGTTGTGGGCTGTAACCCGGCACTTGTAGGGCCCGACCGGTATATTGGTGAAGTAGGCTTCGCCGATGCTGTCCGAAGTCCGGTTGATTTCGACCGACAGGGTCTTTTCATTTTGCAGCCTGACCCGGGCGCCGGCCAGCCCCTGGATAAAATTGCCGTTCTGATCGAGGGTGCCGGTGTATATGTCGGACAGTTTGAACAAAATATTGCCTTCACCGCTCTGGGTCACGGCCGCGTACAAATTGATGTCGGTGGTAGTGTGATTGGCGGCTTTCACCCGCAGTTTGAAGGTGTGGTCGCCCAGAGCCACGGCACTGGTGGGTGCAAACGACACGCCAACCGGCTGAGTGTCGCCGACTGCCAGGGTGCCGACTGCGGCGGCCGCGCTCAGGTAGACCCAGTTCGGGGCCGGTGTTCCGTCGGAATTCAGCAGCGACAACTGCAGATCATTCAAATCCGACAGCCCGTTGTTTTTCAGAATGATCGTTTCAGTGACCGTGTCGTCATGGGCTACGCCGGATTCCACATAGTTGGGGGTAAACGTCAGCACCGGCTTGGCCTCGGAAAACCGCGCATTGATCGTCACCGTACCCCAGGCGTCAGGGGCCGACTCGGCGCTTTTGACCTTCAACACCAGCTTGTTGGTCTGAGCCGCCGTGTTGTCGGCCCAGATCGTAAACGGCAGGTAGGCCGTCTTTTTGCCGCCCAGCTGAGCGATGGGTGCACCGGGGGTCAGGTGAACACCGGCCGGCATTTCACCCGCCGGCTGATCTTCGGCAGCATACTCCAGACGCAGGTTGTTGACCGTCGTGCCGTCACCGGTTTGAACCCGGATCTTGATTGTGTTGCTGTAGTTTTTGGGCGCGTTCAGATTCAAATTGGCCGGCGTGATGCTGACGCGGTTGATCACAAACTGCCGGTGCACCGGCTTGTCGGTGCGATCCGGATGCACCACCCGCACCCGGTAGATGCCCGATTCACCCGCCAGCGGTTTGAAGCGGTGTACAAAGGTCCCGTCCTCGCCGGTATATACGTCATAGGAGCGTTCGAAGCCGTTTAGGGTGATGACCGGCTCAAGGGGCACATTGCCCATGGGCACATCCTTGGAGCGCTCCACGGCCCGGCCGGTGATGACAATGTCCTGATCGCCGATGGAGGTCCGCGGGGTGATATCCTGCAGCTCGCCGTAATAGGCCGTGTCGGCCAGGGTAATGGTGTGGGTGGTTGAAAGCCCGTTCATTTTGACCTGGGTCGCCTGGCCCTGGTGGTAATAGACATGGTCGATATCCAGGCGGATGACGACGTCATCCGGGGCATTGGCCGGTACCGTCATGCTGATCGGATCGGAGGTAAAGATATCACCGGCGCCGATGCGCGCCACCGAGTTTTTGTTGGCCAGGGTGACGATCTTTGGTCCCGTGGCCTGCTTGAATGACCCGGTGCTCAGCACGTTGCCGTCTTCATCCAGCAGATGGAAGGTGACCTGATCAGAGGCGGATTTGCCCGAATTTTTGGCGGTCACGATTTCGATTTCCGCCTCACCGGTGTTCTCGATGACAAACTGGACCTTGCCCGAGGCCGCCCGGATGAATTCCTCGTTTGAGATCTGCAGTCGCAAAATGCCGTCGATCACCTCGATCTGGCCGCTGCGGATGATCTGCACGAGCTCGTTGGCCCGGGGGTTTATATGGATGCTAGTGGTCAGGGCGGCTAATCCCCCCCGCCAGGTCGTCATAGCCGCCCACGACCACCGGGATCGTCCGGGAGGTGTCCGGATCAAGATCGAATGGCTCCGAGGTATGGTCATGGGAACCCACCTTGACCTTCAACCGGATGTTTTCCACCCGGCCTGCTCCCTCGTTAAACACGGCATACTGCAGTCGATTCATAATGCCGCGCTTGGTCCGGCTGCCGTCGCTCAAAACGGCCCGCAGCACCGGCAATGTCAGGCTGCGGCCCAGACTCTCCACACCGCTGTCGTCTTTGGTGATAATCGTATAGCGGCGCTCATCTCCGCTGTAGCCGCTGTCCGTGTACGTTTTTCCGGCTAACAGGTCGGTGTTCAGTTTGACCGGTTCACTGTCTGACCCCAGATAGATATCATACCCCGCAATATCGCCGCCCGGATGGGACCAGCTCACCACGGGCACGTTCGTGTCGGCCTGCACCACCGTGATGCCCGAGACCGGCAACAGGGTGACGTTCAGGTAAGCGGCGTTGGACGGCGGCGACTCGTTGCCCACCGCATCCACGGCTGTTATGGCATACCAATGGTCCGAAAGCAACGGGGTGGGGTCCACTACCAGGGTCTGGCCGATATCGGCTGCCAGGGGCGCCAGGCCGTCGACGGAGAGAATCGCTTCATCCGAGCGGTACAAGGCATAGGTGATATCTTCGGTGTACGCCGGCGGCTGCCAGGTGACCTTGATGCCGTTGGCCACCAGCTCCAGGGCTAAATTCGATGGTGCCCCGGGCGCCACCGCATCCGAGTTGATCACCACCTGGCCACTCAAACCGCTGAGAGCCTCCTGGTCGTTTTCAGCACGGATGCTGGCGACGGCATAGGTGTAGGTCCCGTCCTGGGCCGGCGCATCTTCAAAGGTTGTGACGGTATCCAGCCGCGCATAGGCCGTCAGCTCATTTTCGCCCGGGGCCTTGCGGTACAGCTGGTAGCCCACAGCGTGCGCCACGGCCAGCCAGGTCAGCCGGACCTTGCCGCCCGGCAGGGCCAGGGCTTTGAATTCCAGCGGCGGTGCCAGGGGCGGCAAATCACCCTGGTAGACCTGAAACAGATTTTGGGCCTGGATCCGGTCACTGGTATTGTCCAGCCCGTCGCGTCCCTGGAAGATAAAGTAAAATGTTTCGGCTTCGGTCAAGCCGGTGTCGGCCGGCAGTTCGAACTGTGCCTGCCAGGTTTGCAAATCGTCGGCTTGGGCCGCCAGCTCGGTCACGGAGTCGATTGGGATCGCCTCCCGCTGATCACCGGACAAATGGTAGGACAGCTGGGGAAACTCGGATGCCTTGATCTTTTCATCCAAGCCAAAGACGGCCGTCACGGTTACCGTGCTGTTCTCATCGTTTTCGATGGGTGCCGGTGGTGTGACGAGCAGTCGGATGACGGACGGACCGTCGGTATCGATCTGAAAGACCCGTCCGGCGTCGATCTGCGTGCCGCGGTTGCCCACCGCATCCCGGGCCGAGAATATGGCGTAGGCCGTGCCGCTGGGCGTATTTTCGCTGATGACGAAAAAACCACTGTAGGTCGTATCCGTCTGCTTGCTCAACTGCACCCCGATGGGAATCCCGCCCTCAGGGGCGATGCTCAGATACGGATCGGACTGCAGCGGCTCGCTGACCGTCAGCAGCACGTCGACGGTCCCCGGCGCCATGGTGTTGGTCTGGGCATCAAAGGCGCCCTGGGGACTGTAGTCGATGACCGATGCCCGCGGGGCGGTGGCGTCCGCCCGGGCCACGGCTTCGGTCGACAGCTCCGATTCGTTGCCGGCCGCATCGAAGGTGCTGACCCGGTAGTACCAGGGGCCGTCCGAAGGCGGCAGGTCATCGAACGCGTTGGCCTGGACCAAACTGGCGTTGATTTTACCCGCTCCCTGCGGCGTGGTAAAGGCGCCGGCAGCCCGGTACAGGTTGTAGCCGGCCACTTCGGTATCGACCGGCGCCTTCCAACTCAGCCGTACCGCCCCGGCGGCTTTGGCCTGGGCCGTCAGGTTGGACGGGCTGACCGGCAGGGTGGTGTCCAGGGTGACCAGGACCGCATCGCATGGCTCACTATGGCCGGCCCGGTTACCGGCCGCGGCCTGCAGGCGGTTTTCGCCTTCGGCCAGGGTCAACGGCGTGCTGAAATTGCCCAAGGCATCCACGGCCACGACCACTCCGGTGGCGGCACCGTTGTTGTACAGAACAACCTCGGAAAATTTATCAGCTTGACCGGATACGGTCACCGTCGGCTGATTGGTGATGATGCCGTCTGCGGGCTGGGTGATTTGCGGCAGACCGGGTGCGGCCAGCTGGACTTCGAGGCTGTAATTTTGCGAAGTGAGGTTGCCCAGGGTGTCATAAGCCTCGATGGTCAGGGTGTGGACGCCGTCCTCGGCCTCGACCACGTTCCAGAAACTGGTGTAAGGAGAGCTGTAATCCGTGCGCACCAGGCTGCCGTCAATGGAAAATGCCACCCGGCTGACCCCGGCCGGATCCTGGGCCAGGCAGGATAAGATCACCGGCTCGGTCACGGTCGCGCCGTCGGCCAGCGGCTGTTCATTGATCTTGATGTCGCTGATCTGCGGGCCCTGCGAATCGGCCTCCGGTGCGGCTGATATGGATGCAACCACCGGATCCCGTCCGCCGGAGATGTTCACGGTGGCAACCGCAACATAATAGGTCACGTCGTTGGTCAGCCCGGCCAGCTTGGCCGTCGTACCGGAGGATGTGAGGGCCGGGGTCATCCCTGCCACACTGTCAAAGTCGCTCTCGCTCGCATATACCGCATAGTGCTTCACATACTGGGAGGGCGTAACGCCGTCCCAGCTCAGGTCTACATATCCGCTGTGAACTTCTGCTTTCAGATTATCCGGATTCGCAAGCAGGGTGACCCCGGTAACCGTTTGGCCGCTGCTTTGGTTGCCATCGTGATCCACGGCAGATACTTTGAGGCGATAGCCAACGGCCGGTGCCAAATTCGTTTTTTCGATGCTAAACTGGCCGATCGGAATCAACTCCTCGGAAAGAATCTCTTCCGTGCCGTCATCATTTACCTTCAAAAACACAGCCGGGTAGCCCGCCAGGTCATCGTGGGAATGAGCCGGGCCGGTCCAGGTAAAATTGAGTTTACTCGCAAAAGACTGAACACTGAGATGGGTCACATCTTCACGGGCTGTTGCCCAAATCGAATTTTATTTGCTGACGCCGCCTCACCTTGTGCGCCAAATTTTTGGTTTTTTTCTTAAATATTTTTACAAACGTACAAACAGTAATTGATTACGTCGACTACTTATG
>Ga0209367_1002062_pt1 | contig 26012 bp, 19 predicted proteins | sample WorMetLIZISLAND2_FD_187412 | JGI IMG/M metagenome (GOLD analysis project Ga0209367, IMG submission 187412) | Marine gutless worms symbiont microbial communities from Max Planck institute for Marine Microbiology, Germany - Olavius geniculatus... ... | reverse complement strand
GAGCAGTGGTGTGGGACAACCCTGCAGGAGTTAAGCCACGCTGCCCTAGATAGGCAGCGGTGGGCAGCGATAGTAAGAATGGCGTCAGACACCAATGGGCATTGAGCCCACGGTTGTCGATGACGATGATGATGCACTAATAATAATATCTTTGACGGCAACCGAAAGCAAAGGATTTTTATACGCCTAACATAAGTATGTAATGGCCATTCACGCCTACGACGCCGATCGCTTGATAGCGACCCGAACGGGACTCGAACCCACTACCTCACGATCGTAAGTCCGATACCCTACCGTTACTCCACCAAACTACGTGAGTATGCCGCCTAAGCATTACAAGCTGTGATCCACACAGAAAAGATTGGTTTTCAGCTTTTTTCACATCTAACCTTGCAGCAACGCGACCTTGACGTTGACTTACAAAATATCAGTTCACCTTTTGTCTGACGCAGTGAGATGGTAGCGAGAACATTTGCGTGGCTACATTACGCGAAAGCTGCGTAGAAAGGATATATTTGATACGCCAGTAATAGGGTGTTTACACCATCGAGCAGACATAGAGCAAACGTCGAGCAAACATCGAGCTGGTTCAAGCAGGCCTATTGAAACCCCGCCCCTGGCTCAAATGTAGGCCTAGGCTTAGGCTCTTAGCCCACAGCTGATAACGTGTTATATAGGCCTTCCAATTACAATCCGCCCGCTATCCTAATTACCATGCTAATTACCATAGAACGTCGAGCTAGCTGCTCGATGTTTGCACAATCGTGTAAACACCTTATAACAAAATGCTCCATCCATGGCCACAACTAACCAGGAAGGCTTCGCTGGAGTCGACGTAGATGGACCGGTATTGTCCCGGGTACGCCATTGAACGTTTCTCACGTCGTCTTGCAGGTCTCGGCATCGGCATCGGGGTGAAATAATCGTAATCGTCGTCGTCATCATCGTCTACACCGTGGGCCATAAAAACGTGCCACTTTACTTTTTATCTATGTCTTCGCCAATTATTAAACGATTTTCAAATTTTTTTACTAACACACTCTGCAGACAATTTGCAATAATGTCATTATTATATATCCCGCTACATTTTAAATGCGTTTCTACACTACCTTGAGAAATATAAATGTAAGAAAAACTGACGATTATAACAAACATCAAGGTAAATGAAAAAAAACACTTCAGACCAACATTGCGGTGAATGATCCGTATGACACTAGACTGTGTTAGACCCACACCGTTTAGTGCCACACAGACCATTTACCGCTATGTTGGTATGAAGTGGTTTTTTATTTACCGAAATGTTTGTTATTATCATTATTTATGAGTATTTCACTTATATGTCACAAGGTAGTGTAGAGACGCATTTACGGCGTAGTGAAATATATAATCATCACATTATTGCAGATTGTCCGTAGAGTGTGCCAGTGGAAGAATTTTAAAAATCGGTCAATAATTGGCAAGGATATGCACAAAAGTAGAGACACATTTTTATTGGTTCACCTTGTATATACAACAAAACAACATCCCCCAGTTTAGTGGCGTCGGGCAAAAGGGACAAGGAGAAAAGAGAAAAAGAGGCAATCGCCACCCTAAATTTTTGGCTGTCGGAAAATTGTCCAAAAATAATCTTTTTGTCGACGAATATCTGTCCGAAAAAGCAAAATTTGGCTGAGTAAACCATCTTTGGAAATATTTAAGACAAAAATTATAATTTTGAGCACTAAATTGTAACTTTTTTCCTCCTATTTTTTTGACTCACGACGCCACTGCCCCAGTTCGTCAGTCGTCACAAATCATGTTGACTCTGACGTTGACTCAAAATCTGACCAGTAGACGTCATTAACCAATGTTTAGTAAAGTTCTGTCCACATTTTTTCCGATATATCGTCTAATGCCTCCGATTATCAACAGCAATGTTAATAATAATTGTCACGAATAATCGTAATAATGTTAAAAACAATGACGTTAGCAGTAAAGGTAATGACACACAGTCGACAGATTTGTAAAAGTAACCTGCGGAAGTTTTTCGTTTGTGTTGTTTGCATGAAATTTTTATGCAAATTCACGCACGTTTTTGTACAGGAAAATTTGACAAGGAAGACAACCAACACTAAAGCCAATACTCCACTTTCTTCAACCTGTTGTAAAATTTGTTTGGAGTTTGAACGTAATGAGACCTCTCCAGTCTCTAGCATTGCCGAATTTTAGGCCTATTCAGGCAAAAAAAAGCTTCCAAATAAAACTTTGTGCCACAAACCAAACTTTCGTTCGTACGCCGTTTTCGTCGCTACCGTAACTCAAAACTTTTATTGATTACGTTTTACAGGATCCAGGCGTTTTAGTCTCCCACCCTCCCCGTTGGGCCTCAGGTTTAGTTTCTCGCTGACCCTGTTCGTTTTATCAATTCAATAACTCACTCACTTCCTTACTTACTTACTTAGACTTACACGTACAAAGTTTGTTTTGCACGTTAACCCGCACAGAAATCTGCTGTGTCATCAGCATTATAATTGCACTACGTACAGTAACATAAATAGCCTACCGTTAGATTGGCGGCATATTTCATCTATGCTTCGCTGATGATAGGCAGCCGAGTGGCGGGAAAGCTGAAAACCCTTGATCAGCTCAGATAACTGCAAACACATCACCACGTTCAAGAGCAGCAACAAGATTTTTTTGCACAAGCTCAGAGGCCAGAGCTCCAGGCACAACAATACTACAGAGTATAGCCCAGATTTGTTCACGCGTGATTAGCCAGAAACTCATTTGTCAATCGTTGTGGTGTTAAAATATTATTTAAAAGACGTGTTTTCTTATACCAATGGTACGAATTCGTGTAGATCCAAGTAACAGCGAGCGAAGTAAAAAATTGCAATTTTGCGACCGACAGCTGCAAAATTTTGATAAAAAGACTACGAGTGCTCAAAATGTCAATTTTTGCACTTAAAGTTTTCCAAAACGGAAGATTTCAGTCTTAAATTTTGTGCTTTTGAACAACAATATATTTTCCGGCAGTTTTAAATTTAGGCAAGAATGCCTCCCCTGCCCTCTGACAAAACGTCAGTGCCAAGGTGAGATTTGGTGGTTCGAAATCCTGCCAAATTTTATATAGCAAATTACCCCTTATGAAAAAAACACATCCTGTCTAAACCTACAGACTACGATTACGATATAATCACCTTAGTCCTGGTGAGCTGAACCGCGGTTCCCATCAGTTCGACGCTTTTGTCGATGACGCCGACTGAACACAGAGACGACGGATCGCTGGCAGCAAGACGCAGTGTGGTCTCCTGACCCGGACGCACTTCTTCATCGACGAAACTCATTGATACCTGACGCGCACCACAACGATTTGCGTTCCACTTTTTGTTACGCATTTACAAGCGAGAAATTTGAGCTAATGCTCACGAGACGCGCGCATTATTACAGCAGTTACTGTTCGCTGGTTGTCTTGTTCTATCTGCAGCTATTTCGTCGCAATTCACTCCTGAATTGTTCGCCGCAGCTGAAAAGCGCAAAATATCACCATCTACGTATCTCAGGTCTCGTAAAGGCATCAACGCTGTGCACAGTTGTAACGCTGAATTCGCAGCAAGTTTTGAATGTTAGTGTCAGAAAATTCGTGTGAGGTCCTGCCTCACGTTTAAAGCCGTGGCTACACGCAGGATTTTCTCGTCCTTGGTGTTGTCCGAGCTTCTCGGACGAAGAAATCGGACGACACGTCGGACGATTTCCTCAAACGAAGTTCTGGTGGGCATCTTTTGGCTGACAGGCAAAATACCTCGTCCGAGAAAATCAAAAAAAAATGAGCGTGCACGTTCCGTCCGACTTTCTCAGACGAGGTTTTTAAAAAGCTTGGCGACGTCGGACAACACCTGGGACGAGAAAATCGGTGCGTGTAGCCACGGCATAACACGAAGAAAAGCGGGTTTAAGTCCGGGCAGACCAGACCTGGTTTTCAAAGCACTGCTGTACGTGAACTCGTACTCTGTCAGCGACCGTCTCTCCGAGGTACCTCAGCACGTGGTAGACAACGAGGTCAAAACTCTGCGTCATTGATGACGTCACGTTCAGACTCAGCCTGAAGCTGTATACCGTCTGACCAGCTGCAATATCAGTTACACGTGCAACAGTCGTCCTTATTCAACGGAATACGCATAGGTTTAAACACAATTTACAGTGTAGGCTATTATGCGAGTGTAACGAAAGGCGGGGGCATTTGTCCGTACAGACGTTTGCCCGCATGAACTGCCACATGACAGTTTATTAGGTACAGAGCAGACAAAGGCTATCCATCGAGTCAACGAGTCCAGCCTCGCATACACTCAACGCAATAATAAACAGCTGCAGAGCACTGACACAGAAAATACATGTGCTTAAAATTTTAAATTTGCTTTAGAATTTCTACAAAATTGGGTTTCCAGACTTAAATTTAGATTTGTCGACGAACCTTAGCGACAGGAACAATTTTTCCACGCTGCCAATGGTAGGCCTACTGCCTATGTCTATTATACTGTCTACAGTGGGATAACGTACCAGACGAACGATCATGTGGGTCACACAACCGACCGTCGGTCAACGTGGAATAAATGTGTCAAACCTCTTATTTGTCTCAGAAACGCTCAATCCAGATAGCTGCCTAATGGCATGCACTTAATCACGAAAACTTAGCTCAGTTAAAAAAAAAACGACAGTCTCATACGGTTAAATTTTTAACGTGACAAAAATTAAAATACCCGGATTAATAGATGTTGCCTGTAGACGGGTGACCTCGTTTCCAACAAGGATGATATTTCCTCGCGATATTATCTGCATAAAGAACATGATTATAATGTACAGGTTGCTGCATACTGCTAGAGTGACGTTTGCTTATCAATCACTCAATCAATCAGTGAATCAACTGGACGCACACGACAACATAAGTTCTCGCCAAAAAGTTATTTCCGGACAGGCTAAATTTAATTCTGGTCACAGAGATGAGCAAAAACAACTAGAGCTAGGCAGTGAGTAGGCATATCATAAAATTTAGCCTCTTGCCGAAATGTTACCTCAGTAATTCACGTTTGAACTGTCGAATTCTGAAACATAGCCTAACCGTTTTACTTTTAGCTAGAATAATTAAACGACCCCTGGCGAAAACTTCAGAAGTATTCTTCTCCCACCAAAGATCCATATTATGAGGTAAAAATAATTATTGCAAGACAGGAGAAGACTACGTTATCGAATGTTGACCCCCTCCGAAAAAAATAAATTCTGGCTCGCCGATATTATTAGGCGGAATCGCTCTATCACACATTTCTTCGTGGTTTGTTTGCCTGTTGTCTGTCTGTTGTCTGTCACATTCCCCAGGCAAAACACGCAACTGCAAACTGCTGCCACCTACCGAATAAAATCGAAAATCCTTTTCGATTTTGACCAAATTACGTTGGTGCTTATTATCTTACCTGGTAGACGTAGGTGAAAGAATCAAGCGACAGCGGAATCTGACTGGTGTAGTTAACTGGCAGTACGAGCCTGGAGTGACAAACGGCGGCGTCTTCTGGTGAATGGATTTGTAAATAGCTGCCGGTTGGAGAGAACCACGGTTTCAGAGACTGGCGAGCGTAAAATCGGTTTCGTCCTGTTGACCACGACTGGCCGCTACTTTCTCCTTGTGGCAAGCATCTTACCTTTATGACCAATAAACGACATAAACCAAGTAGGCCTAAGCCAATTCACACCCGCGATGCTAACGCGACTCAACTCAACTCAGTGACAGTCGTAACCCAGTTTCCAATTATGACGTCGTCGTCGTATTGTTGTAGCACTAGGCCTATACTTACAGTCGCATTGGACAAATTCTAAAATTGTTCAATTTCCAAATTTTCGACCAAAATCAGTAGGCAGTCGTCAGTGTCTTGAATTTTATCTTCTATCCCTATACCTGGTGGGCGCAAGTTGCGTCCATTGAAAAATAGGGGGTAAGTTTTGTTAAGCGTGTAGATCAACATTTTCCCGCTATTTTTAACTCGGCAGTCCACACACTCAACAAGATTTCCCCTTATTTTTTTACTGGGCAATCTACACCCTTAACAAAACTTCCCCTAAAGGAAAGAAAAAGTCTAAAATAGAGGGAAAAACTTGAGTCCGAAAGTCAGGCCCGTCAAGAGGGTGGGATAGGGGGCGTAAGCTACCCCGGGCTCCGCAACGTTTAGAGGGCCCAGCCGTCGGCCAGAAATATAAAGTACGCCAGAATGTACCATTTTGAAAAGAAAAATTCAAAAATGTTTTCCCCAGAGGGGCCCCGCGAGAATGTTTCCCCGGGCCCCGATATGGCTCTCGACGGGCCTGCCAAAAGTAGAGAAAAACTGGGGCGGGGGGGGGAATTGCGCCCCATTTCGATTCCAGATTTGGGGGAATAAAAGCCACTGGCAGTCGTCAGCATTTCAATTCACACCTGTGACGCCGACGCGAGTCAACGGTCGTGTCGGCGTCGTAGGTGTTAATTGGGTATAACGATCATCAGTTGTTGCGTAATAATTGGTTTGAGGTTTAGCTAAGCATTGTTATTATTGCGCGACCATCTTAATAGGCTGCATTGTAGATCTTGCCCGTCCGTCTGTCATCGGTCTGTCTGTCCCGTAGCCTATGGGTTTTTAAATAAATAACCAAAAAGGGCAAAAAATAGTGCAAACATTTCTGTACAACAATAACGATGTGCTAATTTTTAACTCAAAAAAATCAACGGTCGGCGTTAGGTTGCACAGGTCTAAACCTATGGCCATACAGTTAAGTAATCATTAATTAATTAATTATTATATCAATTAATTAATCATTAATTATTAATGGTATGTTGCGACATCGTGGGTTAAAAAGTAGGCGAAGCAGACAGAAGCAATTTTCCGACAGAATTCTGACAGACAGCAGCCAATTTCGATCTTCCCCTAAATTCCCTCAAAATGGGGGTGTTTCAGCCTTAAATTTTGCATTTTTGCTGAAAAATGTTCCGACAATAAGTTTATCCGCCATTTTTGCCCTGGCCCAAAATTTAGGGCGCGGGGACAATTGCCCCATGCTCCGCCGACTACGACCCTATGCGTACGCGCTTACCCTAAGCTGTATCGTGGAGTTAGCCATGGCCGAGGTGACGTCAGACGGAACGATGAACGTAAACTTTGCGTCGTCCGAGTTGACACGGACCACCTCAGACCAGCCACCTGCAGTCACTTGTACCGCCTGCGACGAACTGCTCAATGAATTGCCGACTACGGTCAGCGTGCCCTGACAACACATGCATGCCAAACAGTTTTCCATGGGAAAGGGTCTTGATAAAAAAAATTGAGAATGGGAATCGAAGCATAATATAATAGTAACTAACATAATAGGCCTTAAGTTTTTGATTCAACGACAAGCTAGAGTTAGGCTCGAGTCTTCGATAAATCAAAAATTGTTTATGCCGCAAGGATTGTTTGAAAACGCGGATGTGACAAAAGAAATAGAAAAAGCCCAGCGAAAATTCCATGAAAACGGGAAGGAATGGGAATTGACTGCATGGGAACGCGAGGAAATAGAAATGTAATAAGCCATTCCCGGTCATCTTTGAAACACAGCTTAATTCACGACCTACTTTTGTCACCTAAAGCATCTCCCAATCCAGTGTCTGGAATGTTGTTACTGCCCAGCACTGGCGTAGTCATAGGGGGTGCACTGAGGGCACCTGCCCCCCAGTAGCCTACTAAGTTACTCAAAATAGTGCCAAAAATGCATAAATACACTGCATGTTGGCATCAAAAAAATCGAAAAATTTTCTAGGGAGGGGGCTGTGCTCCCTCTCCAGACCCTTTCGCTGAGATGGGAAGGGGACCTCTTCCCACACCCCATTCCTCGAGTATTCCCTCCCTACATCCAGATTCTGGCTACAACACTGCTGACCAGGGCCCATTATCTCGCTCTGCTCAAGCGTGACGAAAGAAGCATGGCTCGAGTCTGTGTACAGCGCCCATTCTCATGCAGAACACGCTGTCGATCACAGTTATAAAATAAGTACGTGTGAACACGGTCTACAGTGCATTATGCCTCGCTACCTCGCATAACATACTGTAGAGCGTGTTGAAATGCATACTTAACAACGCTGTAGCGACGCCCAAAAATGACGAAAACAGTTTGAGCGTAAATCAGTCGAAATGATTTTCAAACATTCAGGCGCGTACAGTCCATTACCTTAATTTGCTGTAGATTTGTGGTTCATTTTGATGTATTACAGCGAGTAGAAACTGTGCAGTTTAGATTCGCATTTGACGTACTTGCAGCATAAACATCTGATGATATCATTTGAATTTCTCCCCTGACGACCCATGTTGCCATGGCGACGAATTTTGGAACAAAATTGACTATAACTCGACCCAAGTGAAAAATAATTGCGCGTTATTTTCATCTAAACCTCCATTTTCGGGCCCGGACTATCGGATGGCGTCATTTAAATTTTTTGCCTGCCGACCCCTGTTGCCGTGGCAACGAATTTTGGAACAAAATTGACTACAATTCGGCCACCGTGAAAGATAATTGCGCCCTGTTTGCACCTACCCTCTTATACGCAGCTGCTAAGCTATATAAAGCGTGGAAATGGGACAGATATATAACGTATTTCTAGTTTCCTCTCAATTCCTAAAATCGGGCAATATTTTATGAACTTCGGAAAGACAATTTCCAATAACGACTTCGACGCCAGTCACTATTAGTATAATATTAAACGGGTTTCAATTAGACGCCGGGTCTCTAATACAAGCCGAAAGGAACGACAAAGTTTTTAAAAGACTACAAAAGAAAATGCGCGCAGGAGTACATTAGATTGGTCACAATCTAATAATATTTTCTTGTTTGAAGCTATAATTGCACATATAGTGTAAATCGATTTCGGCTGGGGTCTGGAAGAGTTCTGGGAGTTCGGAGTCTGGGGGAGCGGGGTCTAAAACCCCGCTCCCCCAGACTCCTTAGCTGAAATTTAAGGGTCCTACTTCTGAAGGGAAAAAAGCAAAATGGGGCAGAAAAAAATGGCAAAAAGAGAAAAGGGAAGGAAAAACGGAATAAAAGGGAAAGGAAGAAAAGGAAGCAAAACGCCCCCAATTCGCATTTCTGGCTGTGCCACTAAGGCCTATATACGTCGATATGCTGTGGATTTGTAGTAACCCGATAGTTTACTGTGCACCAAGTTACATGATAAATCCACACGAAATCGAAGCAGATGGAGTCTGCATTTTATCGTGACATGATGATGGTCGACCTGTCCGCGGTAAGGGAAGCCGGGCTTAAAATATTGCGCGTTGTTTGAATCCAGTTCGACCTTGGTACGTTCCACCAGAACGCCGGTCTCCGCGCTACCGTTCAACGTCACACCTGCATGAAAACCATACGACGACATGAATAATCATTTCATCTACTGCAGCGATGCTACTGCTAACGCTGTTGTTGCCCAAAAAAAGTTACAGAGTAACACTTTATGCATAGTTCTGCAATGTAACCTATCTCAGAGCTGCGGAGCGTCACCAGCTGTCATATAAAAGATATGACACACTGACACAGCGTTACCCACCACCCGATACAGGTAAACACGCTTCGTCTTAACCCCGGCCAATCAGACTAAAACTCGAATACTCGGTTTACTTAACCCGGTGGGATGAAAGGTTGAGCTGACCTGGGTGGTTGGTTATATCCAAAATAATTACACGTCCAAAGACAGTCACCCAATGAAGTAGTAACCGGACGTGGCGTGGAGCAACATTGCCCCCGCTCTAAATTTTCGGTTGTCGAAAAATTGCCGAACAATTTTCTTGATGTCGGAAGGGTTTTTGTCCAAAAATGCAAACTTTGGGGCCAAAAAATTCTATTTTGGAGAAACTATGAGCAAAATCAACATTATGAGCAATCCTAATCTCCTCTGTCGTAAATTTGCTGTTGTCTGTCCGGAAAACAGCATATTTTTGCCCCGTCTATTTTTTTTAACCCACGCGCCGCTAAATTTTGCCTTAGTGTCACTGCAAATATATTGCATCAAGCTGGCGTACAATTGTTAGTGTAAAGCGCGCTCAGAGCGACGTAACTGAACTGAACTGAACTGATATGGATAGTTTTTGACGAACTGAACGATGGGCAAGCAGTAATGCGCAAGAACCGTCTAACGGCGTCGGTGGCCTACGTAACTATGCTCACGTACGCGTCAACCAATGATCAATAGGCTAACCCTACTTGCTCATTAGTCAGTTCATCAAAAACGAAACCGTGTCAGTTCAGTTTAGTTCAGTTACGTCGCACTACACGCATCTTAACGCTGTTGCATAACCAGGTAGTATTTATTATTTATTTACCGGTTCCCTGCTCGATGACGTGAGCAGTGAAGATGATTTTGACCCAAGGAGTCATCCAGGACTGGATGCGATGCCAGCGAATCGACGTAGCGAACGACGCACAACCGTCCACCAACTAACACGCACATTTTATATTGAAAATTGCCATTTACCAGTCGCCAAATATTTATAATATCCATATTTTTTTATCACAAAAACAAAACACAGCAAAACACAAAATGGAAAAAGAGCACTACAACTAAGCAATACAAGAAGCCCAACTGTCTCTAGGAAAAGCAGACAGTACGCCGGTGTCCGAAAGCCAGCAAATGTGAATGAGGGGTCGGTTAAGTACCCCTTTTAAAAGGAACGGGAGGGTCAGCAATTAAAAACAGGGCATTTGCAGATGTCTGTAGTTATTAACTTAACCATTGTTCTAGCAGTTTAACCGTAATGCGCCATGCAAAATTTTAGGGTCGGGTCGTCTATTTTGAGAAAAACAAATATTTGGAATGCAGACAGTACCCCAGTTTATCGGGCAAGGGGGTGTATGATTATTGCTGTAACAGATAACAAAATGGTGGGAGACGGTAAGTATATCACCGTAGACAGTGGCGTCTTGGCCGCGAAAAAAGCAGGGACAATAATCCCCCCTCTAAATTTCAGGCTGTCAAAAAATTGACCAAAAATTTTCCTCGTCTCCAAAACTTCTAATTCATAAATGCAATTGTGGGGCTAAAACCCCACTTTGTGGACATTTAGGAACAAGTTTACGATTGTGAGCACCCACAATCTCATTTGTTGAAAAATTGCAGCTTCTGTCTGTCGGAATTCTGCGGGAAAATTGCAACTATCTGGCCCGCCTACTTTTTTGGATCCACGACGCCGTTGATCATAAATTTTTCTCTCAGCCTGGGAGACCTGAAGTAGTAACTGTAACTGTGTAATATACCTCAGTGTCATTAATGGCAGTAGAGTTGGAGGAAACGTCATGATAGTCCACGCCAGTCAGAAACGCTTGCGTCGTCTCGACTTTTCCAATTACTGGCTCACCATACGTGTAACTGTAACATGCAAACTTTCCTAACTCTATTATTTTAATACATTTACTAAAATGCTGCAAAAACTTTCGATACAAACCTTTGGCTTCTATTAGCGAAACACTGTCAAATGCATCAATAAGAACATAGCAATTATTATATATCAATCTTTATTCACCGAAACACGGTAGAAACCACAGACAGAAGGACAGATATATACAACAGAAAGAAAACTTTTTTTTAAACACACATACAAATGCATGCAAGCACATAAACCTATCAGCTAACTTATAGTTAATGGTCAACGTACTCAACTAATAGCAAGAAGATTCCTAATGACTAAGTTATTGCTAGGCAACAGTTTATGTTTATAACGTCCACGCCTTAAGGCAATATCATGCACAATATCACGTTGATTCGTGAAGTCATATATACTGTCTAAAAGCTTAAATTTAACTTTATATACTTCACACAGAGCACTATTAAATGCGTGCGTAATACTAGACAAGTCAGAATTGTTCCAATTTATGACATCAGCATTCAGCACCATACAATAACTAAGGTTTACAGTAGACATTCACAAGATGTTGCAATACTGGTTCACTGAAGTCACTACTCTTAGCATATAGTGCATTAAATGATTGAAAAAAGCGAACACGCATATGATGCAGACTAAAAAAATATCGGTGTAAGTTTTAATTTGCATTCAGAATTTTACTAAAAAAGCTCTCTGTATCTAGACTGTTATGCTGCAAAATCTCTACGTCAGTTCTCACGAGTGGGCTTCAATATGTAAATATGTTTTACGATTACACGGCATGTCGTACAATAAAAATAAGTTTCCCTGTGCCTACTTTTTGGCCAACTGGAAGCACAGGCATTTTTTTACCTTTGAGTGTAACGTCAACTTATATAGCGTATTGATGCCAGCTAGAACAGCCTCTAATTAACCAAAACAGTACTCTGCTTTATTTTTGCTACAAGCCCCGCACCTGCTAGCAAACGATTAAGCACCATCACTTTATTGTCGTTTAGGACAAATCATGTAAAATCCTCGCTCAAGGCTAAGTACTGTCCGCAGCTATCCCGCGCTGGTGATACTACGGCGTATAGGGGCGCGTCCTCCGGCTGGCCGATGGAGGAAGCCCTTTGTGAGGTGACTCTCTAGGGTTGTGCCGAATAATACAGAATAAGGCACCGTGGACCAACAGTACCCAGTAGCTACTTCTATGAAGTAGCATAAGCAGGCTGACCCCTCAGACAGCTTAAAGTGCTGATTTGAGGTTATACCGTGGAACAGTCGTAGTTCAAGGAAGGTTGATCTCTCAGCCAGCTAAGGGTGCTGATTTGAGATCATGCCTTGATGTGGTTTATTGGGATCTTACAGATACCCATGGCTGATTACTTGGTTGGTGCCTGCCTGGTCTGTGGTCTGGTTGTGTGCACTGGTTAGCTTCGCTGTCTCTGTCATGTCTAGGGTTGAGCGGAGCATTGGAGAGCCTCTTGCGAGGATGATGAGTCAGACAGGGATTTCCAGTAGATACCAAATGCACTGCACTTCGGGACTACGGTTTTCCTGTCGGGCTTGGACGTCCTGCATGGGCTCTCCTTTGCCTCGTTTGGCTCTGGGACGTAGCGGGGGTGGTTTGGCTGCACTGCTCATGCGGCTTGTCTGCTAAACAGGTTGGGTCACTGCCAGGTGATTAGCTGAGGGGACCGTAAATCTTTTGATAAGCGCCACAGTACTTGCTTGGTCAGGGCGATGTGACCTGACTGGCAGTGTAGTCAAGTGAGAGGGGGTAGTTGCGCTTTTTGCTATTCCTACAGTGACATGACTTTCAGTACTCAGTTTATTTGCTGAGAACTTTCTGGGGGATGGCTGATGGGCCCACATAGCGGCCTAAGTCTACGGGGCGGCACTGGCTGCTCTGCCTCGCTATCATGCAGACAAAACGCATAAAACTGTGTGACCTTGATTTTTGGCCTATGACCTTAACATATAATAGGCTTCTAGAGATTTTCGAACTTCATCACGTTAATGGCCAGTTCACACTTACGACGAAGACGCGACTCAACGCAACTCCACTGTTGAGTCACGTCGGCGTCGTAGGTGTGAACTGGCCATAAGTGCAGCGGTTCGTGAGTTATTGTGTTAACGGAAAAACGAAGAAAATACCTAGCTCGGGTGGTGAAAACAATACTGCCGCGGCAGTAAATTAACTGACATTAACTTTGAACAGTTTAAACGGCAGTCAAAGACATTTTTGTTTGGGCGTTGAGAATGCGGCGCATTGTGGCTATTGTTAAATTGCGCGTTTTAAATAATCTTACTTACTCACTTACTTACTTAAATATATGTCAAAATACAGCAGAGTTTTGCAGCAAACCTGGCACAGACTTTCCACGACAGGGTAGGTGCTTCGTTGACGAACGGTCCATCGTGTGTTATCGTCACCTCGAACTTGGGCAGTACTACCACGACAACAGCATTACTAGTAATAGTATATTAGTAGTAAATAAATTCTCAACGCAAATTACGCCTCTTTCTCTCTTATTTTTGTCTTCCTCTCTTTTTCTTAATTTCTTTTCCATTTTTTTCGTAATTTGTTTCTTTCTTTTTTTCCACACTAAGTATACATGCCTCTCCTTTTTGTAGCTTTTCCCTGTTTCTACAGTTCCGTTCATGAGATTTGGGACAATATAAGTCACTAAAAATTTCTGTAAAAATTTATTACTACCTTTCGGAGTATATTGCAGTATTTGGCAGACAAACACTCGTAAAAACAACTGTTCGGTGTGATATAATATGATGCATGTTTTGTACTAAAACTGACAAGCAAAGCCTGGCAAACTGCTATTTACAGGGTGTTTCAGTTTAGTTTTATCTAGCATGTAAAGTAAAAAAACTAAAGCTATTATAAACTGAACTAACATTAGAGAAATGGAACAAGTATCTGCATGCAATAATTACAAAAAATACAACAATGCAGTCAGGTTATGTAACAAATATAAGCCTGATATTAAAATAATTACAATAAATAAAAATAATGAGACCTAAAACAAGAAAAACTAAAATGAAAAAAATGCAAAACCCGTTAACAGTGTTAAAATTTTTTTTCTTCCTTTTGCAAAAGTAGGCATATAATGCACATTTAAAAACAGCATCGCAACAGTGAATACGATGATATTTTACCGCAGATGAAAGTCAAAAGGTTTAGTGTAAGCATTGGACAATTAATTTGCAGGTTACAGTACAATGCAACAGGAGCTTATAGGCAAACATGTACATTAAAATAACTAAATTACCAACCGTATTCTTTTACTGTGAAGTGGCGAGACTTTTGCTGGCCTGAAACCACTGCGCGAATTGTCCACCGTCCAAGCGGAGGCTCATCCGATAATTTCATCTCCAGATCGATCAAACCTTACAACAGAACCACAACTAAAAGTTGACAATGAAACTCAGCGAAGCAAAGAATGAAACCGAAACCACACGAGTACCGTTTAATTTCCAGCTGCAGTCGTGCGTCATAAAGCTAACGACAGTATACTCAATGTCATCCGTGGTTAAAGTACGATGCCACACTGTCTGGGGTGGTATTAGCTCGAACTACGTACCCGCTTACCCACTCCAGCAGTGCGTTATTTAGTACAAAGACTATATCGAAAAGGTGGACGGATTGTGTTGTTAAAAACTTTTAAAGAGGCGATGTGTATCCAAGTTTGAAAAAAAACAAAAAGACAAATAATGAGAAATTGTGGACTTTTCGTACCATAAATTCGACCATTCGTAATATTTTCTGATAAGCCAGCAAGTTACGAAACAAATCAATCCCCCTCCAATAATTTCTATTTTGCGGAATTTTAAGCAGTAGGCCCTAATGTTTTCAAATGTCGTTTCACTGGACTCATTCAGTTAGAGTTTCGTACAATACCTACGTATATTATACAAATCGCGTTAGGCCTATGTTACTGTTTCATTTACTGTTGATTATTATTTTTTTAGATAATAGAAAACTAAAAAGCTGGACATGCCGTCGGGGTTGTCGATGTCGGTCCATTGCATGATGCGTGTTCTTGAAGGGTCTTCCACGTACACCGACTCCATCTGCCGCATCATTATCAACATCATCTCATCATCATTCATCAATCACAGAATAACTATGCACAACAATGTCCAGCGGTGTACAACATGTGCCTAAAAACTATGATAAAACCTAAGAATAATGTACGAATTCAAAAGAAAATAAATCAGAGGTAAAACGCTGGCTAAAATAGTAGTGTTTTTAAGTTTCGTTCAAATAACGAAGGCATTGTCAGAGTCATCACTGCTGTCGTTAAAAAAATTTCTTAAGTTTTCACTCATTTCTGCCAATTGCCCTATTTCTTTTACTTCCCCGTTGAGAGCACTGCCAAGCAAGCAATACAACTGGTGCCACAGAGCCACAGAGGAAGAGGAAAACCAAAAAAACACCTAGAAAAATAATTTGGCGCAAGGTATGTACAGTGTATGCGAGCAGCAGATTTTAAATACAGCTGGACGTATATGGAGGCGTCAGCATAAGACAAAGCTGGATAAAAAAACTGATCTTTGATCCAAAATGTTCCACTGGGAACGATATAGCTAATTTTTCTGATCACAATGTATATAGATTTCTTATCCCGCAACGAATACCAAGTAGGCCTAACCGAGACTTTTTAAAATATTCCCTCTGTCCAGTTATAGGCCTACTAGCCTCCATCAGCACATAGTACGTACATGTGCTTAACCTCTAAATTTGTTTAATTTGACATTTCTGCTGTACCTGGTTTATGGGGTTACTTTTTTTCCCGGTTACAATGCGAAATTATGGTATACCGACCGTGTCTGTTAAAACTTTCATCTCTGGCCCGAGTAACGACAGCAGTCGTATACGAACTAAACACAGCACAACATACTACACATCGGATTAAAATAAATAGCTTTAGACACATTATGCTTATTTACGACAATTAATTAAAATTTAGAAGACAATTTTTAATCAACTGGCATTGGTGGCGCGAGGGATCGTGGGTAAAAAAACTATAAAACCGGGAATTTGCAATAAGCCGACGAACAGTTGCGAATTTCTGACGAAATAGATATGCGTGCTGTAAATTTCAACCGCAAAATTTCCCTAAATAAAAGATTTTTGGCTTCAATTATGCTTCAATTTAGCATTTTTAAACAAAATTTTTTAACAAGACGAAAATGTCGGACAAGTTAAAATTCAAGGGCCAGCAGCTCCTTTTCAGCGCTTGCCACAACGCTACTGAGGAACCGAAACGTACGGAACGCCGACCGCCGTCATTTTCGCGCAGGAGACAGTGTGGCAGGCAGTTGAATCTAACCAGTGTAGGAATTTTAGTAAAATTACTAAATAGTCAAAAAAATTTTTATCTCGTTTTCTTCTTCTTTGTTCTACATCGCAGTGCAGACGAAATTAATGTCCACTCATCACAGTATAGCACCAATTCTCACGCTGAACTCACTGTTGATCACGGTCATGAAAAATGTACGTTTCAACTGTAGATGTAAAACATTTTTAATGATTTTTTTTAAAAAGTTTTTTAAAAATGTTTTTTATGTTTTTTTTTATTTTTAATGTTTTTTGTGCTATGTAATGTCGTGTTTTTACGCGCGAAAGCAGCTACTGCTTTCAGCGCGTCTTAGCCATCGCAATTCTGTCCGTCCGTCCGTCCGTCTGCCGTCTGTCTGTCACACGGGTGGATCAGTCAAAAGCGGTGCAAGCTAAAATCACCAAATCTTCACCGTCGGCTGCCTGGAAGACTCTAGTTTCAGAAACCGTAAAGCTTTTCCATACACTCGAAAGGAATCACGCCCGAACGAAGGCGCTAAATAAGAGGGGGTGGGCAAAATTTGCAACTTTTGACCAATAAGTCGCTGTATCTCAGAGTAACGGTGCGAGATAGGGCCTAGGTTACTATTAATCACTAATAGGAAGTCGTACACTAGCTCTCGATTGGCACTGAATTCAATGACCTTGAATGACCTTGAACGCTAAAATAGGGGGTTTTTATAAATTTTTTTGCCTATTTCGGGCTGCGACACAAACATATATCATTCACAAGGTGGAGCCACGGAACTAACGTTATGTGCACTTCGGCATGACTGAGCAAAAGCAGACGTTGGGTGAGGTGGAAACTAAACATTTGTTTAATAGCCAGTTGCGTCAGAAATATGTTTGCCAAAAATTATTAAAATCTGCTGATCTTTCTTCAAGTTACGATCGAAAATGTCGAAAATGTTTATTCCAACACATATTTCGCTTGATCTGCTTTCCCTATGTAGTGAAGAAGCATACATTGGGTGAGGTGGGAAACTGAACGGTCATTTGATGGCAAGTTGTGTCGGGAATATTCTTACCAAAAAATATCAAAATCTGATAATTTATTTTCAAGTTACGGTCAAAAATGCCGGGGATGTTTTTGAGACACAGTGTTGTATAGTCTAGAGACCTGTGTCGGAAGGTTTGTAGATCGGTTTATCTGTCTCAATGAACGTGAACAGTCTGTCATGACGTATGCTGACGACGGCGTGTCGCTGAAAGCTGTAATGCCCTGCTGTTGCTGCTGATGTTGTTACCATGACAACCAGCTTGGCTTGAGTCACTGACGCATCGACTGATACTGGCACCGGAACGCACCGACTAGAACCTATACACAGACGCAGCAATGTTCCAATTCCCGCTCAACACTGTATAGTCACTTCGAAAACGGCCTTTCCAGGCAGTACACAAGTACACACAACCACCCCAGCCGACGGTGGAAAACGTGAGTTGAATGCGTAAAACTTGCAATGGATATCTGCCGATAAATCATGCAGGAGATAGGCCTAGTAGTTTTCAAAAGCAAGGTTTTGGTCTTGAAGTGCATCGAGGACAAAAAACTGTCTTGGTTCTGTTCTTCAAAAAAATCTTGTTCACATCACTAAGTAAATCTGAGAAGAACTCATTGCGAATACCGTTTTTGTCTGCAGCTTATATGTATAGTAGGCAATAGGCATAATCGAACAATCTAATTACGAAACGTTTAGGTGCGTTCGATTAGGCGAGAACAGTTACTGTTCTGCTGCAGATACAGAACTTTGCGGAGGCTGATTTGAAGTAACACAATGCAGATCTCCACCACGTGTCCGTGGTGCTGGAAACTGCACTACGGAACACATCTGCAGCAACTGTGTGCTTTTCTCAATGCTGCAACCCACGCCTTTCTGATATTTGTAAAGTACGCTTACCGGTACGCCATATATAAACAAAAAACCCAGCTGTCGCTAGGGTGGGCCGGACCGTACTGGTTGTCACTGACATTGAAGGTCATCCAAGGTCGATGATTTTTATGTCATCTGAAAGGGCGTATGTCACTTCCTGTTAGTAATTAATAGTAACGTTGGCCCTATCTCGCACCGTTTAGCCACAGTACATCCGTGACGGACAGACGGACGGACAGACGAACAACAATCACGACAAAGGGCCAACCTTTAAGCTTACATCTTAGCGGTCGACCAAAAAAACATGATTGTCGTCTTGCGTTTAGACGTATGGCCTGTGTCGAAATGGAAGATTGCGATTTTTGGTACAGAGTTTCGATCTCACATTTTTATTCTCGGTCAAAAGTCTGTGGCTGATCTTGGTGTGGTGCATCTCGGTCTTGATCGTTGTAAGTTTAATAAGGTGTTTACACAATCCAGCAAACGTCCAGCAAACTTCCAGCAAATGTGTTCAGACGTTTGCTGGGTCGTATAAACACCCTATAAAGCTCAGTGCGCGGTAAACCGCTAAATGTTTCTGCTTTTATTTTATGATCTACTTTTTTGCACCTCTCTCTCTCACTGCAGTGTCTGGAGTGTTATAACTGCCCGTAATCTCACTCCAGTCAAGCGTGACAACTGAGGTGACTCAGACCTGTGTATAGGCCTACATCACAGCACCTATTTTCAGGTAGAACTCATCGTTGATCATGGCCATAAAATAAGTAGGCCTACGTTTCAACACAGTCTACAGTGTATTATACCGAGTTATGCCAAACTGTACACCGCAATCTTTCTGCGGGGTCAAACTGCTGATACACGCAGTGGCGTAGCCAAGATGGTCCAGAGGGCCCAGCCCCCCCCCAATCCTCCTGACAAAACATAAGCATACGTTTAAACTGCACGAAATTTGCAAATTTTGTCAGTTTATTTTCGGAAAAATAATTAAAATTGTTGCCACCAGATCTCACCTTTTTAAGTTAAAATGCACCCAATTCAATTTCGGCTGGGGCTCCGTCCCAGACCCCGCTGCGGGGAGCACACAGCGCTCCCCCGAACCCCGTAGCTGAATATTAGGCGGCCTACTTCTAAGGGAAGGGAGGGGAGGTAAAGAGAAAAAGACAGGGGAAGGGGGAAGGGTAAAAGGGGAAGAGCAGGGAAGGGAGAAACAAAAGGTGAAAAAAGGGGGCGGAAAAGAGACGAGACCCCCCGCCCCAATTGAAATTTCTGGCTACGCCACTGGATGCAAGCAAAGCATTTACCTGGCGGCAGAGTCAGTAAGGCATGGGTGTAAACGGTGGGGTTCTGCAGTTCGCGGTCCCAGTGATTGCGTCGAGTCTGCTGCAGTCTCAGGGTGACGCTGAGTGAAGTGTTGAGTCCATGCGAAACCAGGCAGACACGCTCAGAACCTCCACTCAGCCAACGGCTAGCCGTCGTCACCAATATTCCACCCCTACAATCAATCACAAATTCACAATGATTTTATTACTGTCCCTGGTAGTCACAACACTATTGTTTCAGCTGAGTTTTTTGTCTGTTTGTTAACCCGATAACTCATAAACCGCTGCATTTAGCAGTTTTAGCTTGATGAAATTTTGTACAAACATTGCAACTCGACAACCGCAGGAAGCCTGTCAGTAAAATACTACTAATAATACGCATAAACAATTATTAGGATTATATCAATCAAGCAAGCAAGTAAGACACGAATTCTTATAATAACAATCAAACGGTGAAAATTGGTTTTGAACCTATACCTATTATTGGTACCAGAGTTTGTGGTCATTTTAGGGCCTTAGGAGCCTAAAAACCGTTACAATACAAACCGGAAGTCGTTTTCGTCGCATCTGACGACGTTCACAAGCAGCACGACCGCGACGAACAGTGACGTCATCAGTGACGTCATAACCACAGACATGACGGTGTCCCGACTTTCGGCTCTCTTCTCTTATCGACTTTTAGCTTCAAAGTACCGGCTAATGTAAGCGATATTGGTTAAGTCCAAACTCCACCTGTTTAGATTCGTTGTGGATTTTTCGCAAAACGATGAGCAAATCGGTACCACAACAAAATGTACAACATGTCTACAAGATCAAAATAAGCCTGTCGGAAAAGAAAATTTAATTTCGGTTGGCAGAAGAAAATCGTTTAAACCGTGTTCAGTCCACAAATTATAAAAAGCCTAACTCCTTGACGCATCAAGATGTAAATTGTAAGCCTACAGCTTGTTGCACGACTTGTTGTCCAACATAAATCCACAGCAAGTCATTGTAGTGGAGTTTAGATTTATATCCGCGCAGTACCGTAGCCAGAAATTTCAACTGGGGGCTCGTCTTTCTTTCCTTCTTATTTTTTTCCCCATTTCGTGCCCTCCTTTTTTCTCCCCTTTTATCCCCTCTTTCCCTTTCCCTGTCATTTTCTCTTCTCCTCCCCTCTCTTCCCTTAGGAGTAGGACCCCCAAAATCCAGCTAGCTGTGAGCTCTCTCAGCGGGGTCAGAGACGGAGCCCCAGCGGAAATCGAATTTGGTGCATTTCATCTTTAAAAGATGAGATCTTGTGGCAACAATTTTAAACCTGAACAAAATGGCAAATTTCGTGCAGTTTAAAGGTATGCTTATGTTTTGTCTGGAGAATTGGGGGCTGGGCCCCCTGCTTTCCCCCCCCCCTTGTCTACGCCTCTGTATCTACCAAAAGTACCTATGTCGGATCGCTGCTGAAATCAAACACTGAAGAGACAACAGTGTTGTCCCGTAGCGTTTATCTGTAGCAGTAACGAATAGTGCAGATCACGTCTTCCAATGATGCTGCAGCCTGCTACGCTTTTATACTATGACCGGCGTAAACAAACTTGTAGACGCAGTGACGTAGGCCTAGTAAACTGTTAACACTGCTGACTTAACCCTTTATTCCACGGTCTTATTCGTACTTCTTATCTCTAGCACTATGTCTGCAGAGGTATATAATTTCACGCAGTGGCGTCGTGTTAGGGGCAACTGCATTTAGTCTGTCATGTTTTGTTGATGTTTTGTGTGTAAAAATCGGTGCTGGAAATACCCCATTTTGCGAAATCGAATAGCACTATTGACATCTTGAACACCATAACCTATCTTTTCTGTCAGAAATTCGCAGCTGTTTTTTTTTAAAAATAGTAACTTTTTTTCACAACTTTTTAACCCGCGACGCTACGATTTTGACGATGGGTCGATCACCCTAGACTCACGAAGTCGACACTTAGGCCTATACATTGTACATGCAATGTCATTTTACTTGCTTATACTAATGACAGGCGACTGTATAAAAGTATGATTTGTTCGCTATTTTTATTGGCTGCATTAAAAACATTTTGCAGCTGGCATTTATGCTGAGCATACTATATATCTTGTCGTTAAACTTATGCTCACGGCTAAGCATTTCTGGCCAACCGTTAGGTCGAGTCTTCAGCACGATGTGTAGTCTGTCGTCGTTTTCTGTAACGCATGTTACAGTGTGTCAGCGATAATACCGTTGGATAGGCGATGAAGAGTTCCTATAGGTTGTCAATTCTGTCTCTGTCTGCAACGGTTTGGTCAAAATTTTTAGTGCAAGTTGCTGCCTGCAACCAATCATCCACGTGCGTCAAATTACCGTATCGTATCCTAACGTTGATTGTAGCGTTCGATATAGCAGCGTCACCGTAGCGTGTATGGGACAGCAGTCACTCTGAGAAATCGCTTTCTTTCCGTAACCGGAAGTTGGACAATGGCCTTCGGATATAGGCGGTATGGTCAGCCCACCCTAGTGACAGCTGGGTTTCTTGTCTAAAATTCCTATAAAAATGTGGTAGCCTACTGTGTAGTATTAAGTGTGATTGCGTGCAGTTACAAAAAGAACTACTTATTCACTGAACATCCAAAAGCGAAAGGGTGAACAAAAGTAGTCGCCCGAATTAGAAGCAGACGTCATTATGTACAGGCGCCGCCTACCGACTGACGTAGAAACTTGAGCGCATCTTCCGCCCCCTTCTCTTCTCCAACATGTTTATAGTTCAGGGTGTGTCTTTCCAACAAACAAGATTATTCGTCCACAAACTATTCACTAGTGATGCATCGACAGCGAGTTTTAAATGCCTGGAAGTTGGAACGATAGTTTCCGGCGGACTTATGTTCTTCTATCAGATGTTTCTTTCTTTTCTTGTTCTTTCTTTTCAGCGCGAGATCTCCGAGCCTCTTCGGCCAATCGCCAAGAAACTTTTCATGAGCGAAAGTATAGCACTTTGTAATTTAGGGCCTTCCGATAAGAAATTGAGGCTAAAACATGCAAAATTTAAGGTGTTTTAGATAACTGAAATTGAAATAAACTTCAAATTTCGACTGCTATTCTCGAATATCTCCAATCCAAAACCAACCAAGATTTCGACATTCGGAAAACTGAGTGATGGACACCGATTCCTCCCACAGTTGGCAAAAGAAATCCAGTAAACTTTGAATTCACGCAGATCGAATTTTTCGAAAGACCAAATTTCGACCACTATAGGGTGCTGCCGGCTCAACTTTTTGCACGCAGTAGAGTCAAATCATAATGGTGTGACCGGGCGCATGCTGCTATTATGTGATGTTCAGAAGCTGCCAGTGCGTGTCATGTAGGCTTACAATGATAGTCAGACGTCAAACCAACGTGTTGCTAGGCAACGAATCACAATCGCTGTATCTGTCGGAAAACGTCACCGCCGCAGCCAGACAAGCCATACGTACCATTTCGTTTTGAAAGACTGATTGATAAAATTGATGTAGGCTACTTAGGCCTAATATCGCTATCCCCGCTGAAGAATCTTCGTCTTCTTGTTAGCTGGATTACTCAAAAATGTGTTTTGATCCCAAAGGCCAACTACGCAACTCAAAATTTTCGATATTGGACTTTTAGTCTAAAAATTCGTTATTGGTTTGGCGTTTTGCGAATGGGATTTTATGAGGGCTGGAGCGGGCGAAGCTTAATAGGCCTAAGTGATCATCAGATCCATTTTGTTGGCCAGACGGCGGCCGCAGTGATGGTATACCAACTACCAAAGCGGTTGTGGGTGGTAGTAAACTGTAGAGTTGTGTCGCCAATCGTATGGATCACGGTTGTCAATGGGGCGTGCTGGTGGTCCGTGGTTGATCATCCATGGAGCCTGCCGCTGCTGTGAGCTCAGCCGTGGCCGACTGTTACGGTACTTTCTGGCGTTCTGCTTCTCAACGTAAGGCGACGGGCGAGCTGCGCCGACGGCCGGGGAGACGCCGATCGCACCGGGCGGCCTTATTCCAGCCGAACTCCGTCTGACCAACCATGCCGCGCATACACTGATCCCACCAAGAACGGCTGTTCCTACACCTGCCGCTATAATGCCGATCACCACAGCTAGGTCGGGCCTTCGCGCCTTCCTCCAGGCTGCGTCCCCGTGACGTTACCAGTAGTGGCCATCAACATCTCTGTGGTTACTGTTGTGGTCATCGTCGCAGTCGTAGGCTCCGTCATCCGTGTCGGAAGTCCTGCAAACAGCCAGATTCCAAAAGAGTAATTGTTACTTCTGGCGCCATGAAGCGACGACGAAGGTCGTGTTTTGGATAGGGACGTCGCCAGGCCAAAAATGTGGGGGTTAACACAATGGCGTCGTAAAAAGCGGAAAGCAAGAAATGCAGCTGCCCCCCCCCAAAATGGGTTGTTGGAAAATGTCCAAAATCATCTCTTTGTCCGAAAATTTTCGTCCAAAAGGCAAAATTGCTACCGAGAACCCCAAGTTTGAAAAAAATACGAAAAAATTAAAATTTTGAGCACCCGACTTTAATATTTTTACGCAGGATGCGACGATGCATCGAGACACCCTAATGAAACCGCCAAATTCATTATGACTGAGCCACAATCGACGGTCACGAGTAACAATCACCTTGGTGGCTATATGTCAGTGAAAATGATACCCTCGGCAATGGCCATACCGGCGCAACCGGTACGAGCACCCATTGGTGTATGTACCAGCTAAGGCCGTTAAAGACGGCTGCCAGATAAATTGCCGGGTTTCGTAAAACCAAATATTTATCCGGCAGCCGCATAAATAGCAAAATTAAAGTTGTCTACAAAAACCGCAAAAAATTAATTAGGGATCGATATAGAAAATCTTTCGTCAGACGTTCCTCGAAATTGCCGTCACATTGAGCTTTGGCACGATTTGGCAAATTTGACGTCAATACAGCAAACCAGCGGATGTTTTCCACTATCGCATGGTTCCTTATGACGACGACATAGGAAGGATCGTCCGACGGAAAATGTCTATAAATCTCCGCTCTGGAATTCGAAGCCAATGGAATTCACGTAGCAGTGGCGACACTTGATCAAACTTCCGGGCACTAAATACAATCCGAGCACCAAAGTAATCTCTTGGCCAAATCAGCCGAACTATAGGCTAACGTTGCGACCATTATTACCTGTAGTGTAGTTCGAAAACAACTCATTTCTACAGGGTGGTTCAAAAAACGGCACAAAGTTTATGACACCATAATTTTGCAACCGTACGTCATAGAGTCAGGTGGTTGCACTTTCTGGATCAGAACTGTTTACAGAATAAATTAATATGGTTGCCGTGCCACGTCTTCATGAAATAAAGTATTCAGAAATAGACGTCAGCGAAAATTAATTAGTGAACCAACGAAACATTGGAAAACAAATTCTGACGTCAATTTACAACGGTAAAATAATGAATTTTCGTGGGGGAGGGTACCGCTCTTTGATACCCTCGTGCGCAGGTTTCTTGAAACTAAAAAATCGAGACTTGGACAATCGAAATCTACGTTTAATGCTGAAAATTCTATAGGCAACTTCTCCATGTCTATCTCAATTGGTTTAAGTGCAATTCGCTCTTGAAATGTGTCTCGCAGCCCGAAATTGCCAAAAATTTATAAACCCCCTATTTTGGCGTTTAAGGTCATCTAAGGTCATTAAATTCGGTAACAATCGAGAGTTAGGGTACGACTTCCTATTAGTGATTAATAGTAACCTAGGACCTATCTCGCACCGTTATTGAGATACAGCGACTTATTGGCCAAAAATCGCAATTTTTTCCTACTTCATTACACCCTTTCTGTAATATGCACGATCGTTGAAAAGAAAAAGCGGGAAGTTGCTTTCGTATTTTCCGGGCCCTGCAACATTTGGCACGTACTGCGATCGCTCAAAAACATTCGTGCTAATATGGGCTTATGTTTGACAGCGAAACTGATAACCTGATTTGGGCTAACGTCAGTTGTCAGTTATTGTGGAACGATCTTTCCACAAATCTTGACTATTCCTTAGATGAATATGTTTGGTTTCAAGTTCTTGCAGCTAAATTGTATTTTTTGCAATTGATGCATATATGGC
>Ga0209367_1002061_pt1 | contig 26013 bp, 9 predicted proteins | sample WorMetLIZISLAND2_FD_187412 | JGI IMG/M metagenome (GOLD analysis project Ga0209367, IMG submission 187412) | Marine gutless worms symbiont microbial communities from Max Planck institute for Marine Microbiology, Germany - Olavius geniculatus... ... | reverse complement strand
CCTTCCCTTACTGATCTTCTGCAATATCATAAATCCTCAGTGTCCACGCGCTCTTCTACCAGTCAGTTACTTGCAATTCCATGGCATAACTTATCCTTTGGTTCTCGTTCTTTTCGTGTCTCTGCTCTGAGAATTTGGAACTCCTTAATTCCTCGAATTTGTCAATGTCAAACCTTGGCTACATTCAGATGTCACTTACAAGACCCACTACTTTCAGTCAGCCTTTTCTGCCACCTAGCGTCCATCATCTTATGCGCCCTGATTCTTTCTAAGACTTTGGCGCTTTATAAATCATTTACTTACTTACTTACTTATGTTGTTTTTACTTCATTCTGTCGTTCTCTTTGTCGTTCTGTGTGTGCTCAGCAGCGTATACATAACGTCAAAATGACGATGGCATCGTTGCATTGTCACCCATAGATAGCCTCAAAACGGTTATAGCTACGAACCTAATTTTGCATGCTTGTTCCCAGGGACAATATGGATATGATCCTTTTATGTTTTTTACAAGGAATCGTGGACAAGGTCTAAATTTGTAAGCGTTAAATGTCAATATTTCTAAAACGGCTGAATGTATGGACTTCAAATTTTATGCACTTTTTTACGTAGACAGTGGGGATATATTTTTTTAAATTTTAAGCAAAGGGAGCATGCCCAGTGTCAAGTATTTTCTGGTTTTATTTTATTTATTTTTTGCATAAACCACGATGAACATTTTTTATCAGCGAACCAGATAGGAATAAAGTTTAGCCTATCATCAAACAGGGTTTTTGAAGTGTGTGTTTTTCAATGTGCAGTGGAAATAGCGAGTGTGTAGTAAGAATTTATCTTATGTGAATAAAGCATTTTTAGCAATTAAGTAGTCCAATAGCTTATGACTGTTTTTAAGTGGAAAAAGTGGTAACCTAGTCAGTTAGCCTAAATCGCATTATGCTGCAGAGTATTGTTAAATACTGAGCCAACTACTGAGAAATTTTTTAACAATTTTTACCATCAGATGTCCTCTTCTAGGACAAAAATGCATCAAGTTCAATTTCGGCTCCGGCTCTGCCCCAGACCCCGGGGAGGAGGGGGCGCCATCCGTTATCTTGCCTCCGGAAGGTGGGGACCTTTGTACAGCTGACTGGGCTGCCTGGCCGGCCGGTGCGCCAGCCTGTGTTTGCACGCGGCGGTTGTGCGATCGGCGACTCTGGTTAGTGACGAAAAGCGCATTAGAGGTGTGTATACACGACGATGCGCTATACAAATTGACAACCTTTACCCTTTACCTTTCCGGGGCGCGAAGTTACACCACTGGTTATGTCTAAATCACTTCACTTGGCGGAGATATGCACTCTCACGAGCGCCTTTTAGTTTCTGTATGTTATTCTGTTTGCCTGTCCTGCTGTCAGTAGAGTCAGTCTGTCTCTGTTTCTGTGGTTGATCATTTATGTTGTGTTATCGACAACCATTTCATTGATCACCTAAATTTTGACGAATCAGAATTTTATCATAATCGTTAAACTTTTTTATGGTTAATCATTAATTCTGCAGTTCTGGTGATGCACGGTTTGTGCTGCTGCGTGACGTTTAGGCTCAGTTCAAGGTGAACTTTGTGTCGGCTGCGACTCATGCTCCAAACAACTCGGCCAACTGGACGACCTCGGCGACCATGGATGCAATACCATCCGAGGCTCCATCAGCAGCAGCAGACCAGAGCAGCAGGTATCAGTCGTCCAAGCGTAGGAAAACTCGCTGGAATGACTGACAGTGCACGGTCGTTGTTGACGGTAGTAGAGTCTACGCCGAGTGGTCTCTGAACTGTGCATTGCCGTTCCGTGCTCGGCTCACTCTGGAAGAAACAAGTGGCGATACGGAAGCAACGGATCAGTGGCATCCTGGTAGGGAGGGCGAATTGCCCCGTCTTCCATAAATTTGGCGATGTCCGATAATTTTCTGCTTGTCATAAAATTTTTGTCGAAACATTTAGGGCTGAAAGCACCTGGAGGATAACAGGGAAGACTATTAGTTGGCTAAAGAAGTGACAGCCAGCATGCCATATTTGCCGATTCTGTCCCACTTCAAGCTCTGGTTTCATGACATTTTTCCAGTTGTGAGCCAGAGTTGCCGGATATAAGATTTACCGTCGTGTGGTTTTTAGCAAAATGTTCCGAAAGAAATTCATTACGTAACTGAAGTCAGTATTTGAATACAGCAGTTAAATATTCTTTGTTATTGCGGCTGACAATTGAACTATGCAAAAACAGTATTACCCTCGATACCGCGATCCATGAAAATGTGCCACTTTTATTTTTCCAATTTCTCCGTGAAACATTGGCCGATTTTAATAATTTTTGGCACGTGACATTAAAAAGAAACTTGACGCAAATGTCTGCAGTTTTGGCCACCTCGCCCTAAGGTTGTCGCTACACTACCTTGTGAAATGCAGAAGTCTTAGTTTGACCATTGACAACAATGAATTCATACTCTGTGATGTATGGTTGCAGAATTATGGTGCCATAAACTTTGTGCCGTTTCTTGGACCACCCTGTATATTGTTGTGATTGTTATTATTATTGCTATTATTAGGCAGAATCACTCTTGCGACACGAGCGATTCCGCCGCCTATTTCTACACGTTTCCATTTTTTGCACTCTCGCAGACTGCCTGTCTGTTGTATTTGTGCCCCCCTCTTTGCTTAAACTGTTGGACAGATCTAAATCATAGATGCCATTTGTCAGCTACACTTCTGGGGTTCAGTGACACATTGCGTTATATCGGGTTTCTGACCCCTAGGAGAAGGGGACATTTGGAAGTCAAAACTCTAGCCAACGACAAGTGATTCTGTTTTTTGCCAGATTACTTTAGTTCTTGTTATTATTGGAAGTTTCTGGCCATTGAACCGTCGGTACAAAAGGACTTGGAGAAAAAGTTGAGGACTTGTGAATTTGATGATTGACTAATTTCAGCAATGCAGTCCAGTCCTACATCTGCTGGCTGTTCACGACTGTGACTTCGTACGCTAAGACCACTCTAAAGGAGGCCTACAGGCTACAGCAATGACCTTACACCCAGTTTCCATTATCTGGAAAATATCGCTGTCTAATATGTCTAGGCCGGAAACTTTTGGGATGACCCTCGCACTGTGGACATATTTGTTTGTTGTTGCAACTTTTGCTACGATTTCAAGTTCCAGTAACAGTGTCTACATTGTGTCCACATATGTCTACATAGCTGTCTGGTGGGTGCAGTTAATTATATGGTGAAATGTTGTTCGATGTGTAATTATTAGTTGTTTCAATAATTTTCAGATTACGAGTTTCTGAATGCAGAAGTAAATAGACTGCAATGATGCAATAACTGTACAGAGTTATGCTAACACATTGTGAACTAAATACAACGTGAACAGTTTTCAAGACGATCTTTTGCAAACGGTATCAGACAGACATCACAGGCACACAGTTAATGCCGTGCCACGGCGTGCTCAGTACTTAACTGATAAAGGCAAGATACACTGTGGTCCGAAAAACTTCTCCTTTTTATTACAGTCGCTAACAGCTTAAAACACGACTTAAGGCTTTTGGTCAAACGCATATGCTGCGGTTTTAGCGGCCGCTTTCCAGGATTATGTGTGGATAAGCGGATTATCTGACACTTTGATTATTTCCAGCCGAACCGCTGCTTCACTTCAACTGTAAAAGGTGCGATGTGTGAATTAGTGGAGAGAAATGTAGCCTACGCGATTTGCCATTACGCCAAGCCAGCTCAGACTGAGACGAAGCGGATTTTTCATTGCGATTATGAAGGTAACTGACGTTAAGTCTGTACCTGTGTCAGCGAGTCGGAGCGGATAATAGGCCACTTAGCTAGCGATGACGACGGGCGTGCACAAAAAGTTTTGTGTACGAAGAAGCGACGCACTGAAAACGCCGTGCTGTGGCGTATTTTTCTGCTCAAGCGATTTCTGCGATAAACTGCTTAACAAAAAACGGATTAAAATTTAAAATTTTATCTGCATCTGCGTTAACCTGGCGCTTTTTTCAACAAATTATGTTTCTCCAAGTTACTGCGGCTCTGATGCCAGGCTGAGACATCATAACTCCCCTCCCCCCAATAGACGCGCTTTTGATTAGTTTTGTGTTTTATCGTATCGTTATCCGCGACAAATTGGAGGATATCACGTTTCAGAGGGCCTAGTCCAGCCATAGAGCGTCATGTCACGCAGAACTCTTGCTGCTGCTCGTGATGCTGTTCAGATGCAATTGGTCAGCAGCAACAGGCAGGTTGACAGCAGCAGTGAAGTACCGGTAGGGGTAGAGATGCGCGAATCGATCGGCTAAAAAATCTACTCGATTCGTGGATATTTCGATTTTGCGCGAATTTTCGTATGCGGTTCAAAGTTAATTTCATAGCGATTTCAATGTGCAACAGTGCGATACTGTGATGATGGCTGAAGAACTAGAAGAAGCTCTTGTGAAGCAATCAAGCCGTATGTGGTCTTGTGCAGATTATCATGCTGCAGCTGTTTTTAGCCAACCGTACTTAAGTAACGGTCGAGCTTATGGCATGGTTGTTGTCCGTCGTTATCTGTCCGTTTGTCTCTCGCGGATATATTGTGGCTAAACGGTACGAGATAGGGTGTGGGTTGCTATTGATCACTATAGAAAGTCGCATATTGGCTTTCAAGTGACATGTAAATCCTCTACCTTAGATGACCTTGAAGGGTCATAGGCCTAACGCACTATGGTATGCCAATCGTGCGGTATTGTGGATAAACGGTAAGTCGTGTGGGATCGGCAAAGATACCATCGGATAGGGCGCTGGCGACTTCCTACAGGCTGTCAATAGTTACCAAGTCTTCATCTGCAGCGGTTTGGCTTCTATGGAAAGTTTCAAGCTATCAGTGGCCGTATATCGGAAACGGTGAGAGATAGGGCCAAAGCTACTATTAATCACTATTAGGAAGTGGCATACGCCATCTCAGATGAAATAAAAATCATCGACCTTGGATGACCTTGAAGGTCGCGCTATTGCGGCTAAACGGTGCGAAAATAGGTTGAGATTGCTATTGATCACTAATAAGAAGTCGCATATTGACTTTCAAATGACGTGAAAATCATTACGCGCTATTGTGGCTAAACGGTGCGAGATAGGGCCAAGGTTGCTATTGATCTTTAATAGGAAATCGCACACGCCCTTTCAGATGAGATAAAAATCATCGACGTGGATGACCTTGAAGGTCATTGACGACCAGTACGGTCAGCTATTCTAGCGACAGCTGGGCATCTTGTCTAGGTAGCACACACTCTCCGTATTCTGACACTATGGCAAAAGTTAATCCGCAGAATCGCAACGGAATGGTAGTGGAAGAGACATCGACAAAGAGATAGACGTGACTTCGTTACTTCGGCGAAAGTTACCCAAACTAATGAGTGACAATGACGTAAACGGCGTACATTATAGAAAGTGAAGAACTTAGCATAGGGTGCAGAAATGTCGAGTGGATCGGGAAATACTCTATAGTTCTACCGTACGTTATAGCCGCCGCGGAATCAAATCCAGCGACAATGCTTGTAATGATTTGGAATTCAAAACATCGCACGTTAGCCTGATTCTTTCTGAGACTTTGGCGCTTTATAAATCATTTACTTACTTACTTACTTACTTAACATTAGTATGCGCATTTTTGAGATTAGTTGCTTCACACGCGTATGCGTACATACACGCAAACATACGAATAAACACTAAAACAACTTTGACGCCCTATTGAAATTGAAAGAAATACATTGTGTACTGTAGTTCGGAAAAGAGTGACACGGAACAGTCATAGGTCTATGGTTGAAATCGTCGACAAACGTTGCAATGCAGTTACGCAACAGTCACAGCCGAAGAAAGAGTACCCTTCTCATTATGGTAATCGAACCGATACATCAATTGAACGAATCGCTTCGACTGGCGCAGCACTAGACCTGTAAGCATAGCATGTGACACACGATACATGTAGGTTTGCTCACGTCAATCAAAGCAACGTGACCACCAGCACAGCCACAGCGTCACCGTGTCTCTAGTCTCCTCTACCTGCTTTTCTTAGCAAAATGTTTGCATGTCTGCTTGCCTAGATTCTGTCTAGCGAACGCCGACCTCCAAAATCTACTGTGAACGCACGCAGTGGTATTCTGGACTCCTGGCAGGAAAAAAAGAGCAACTGACCCCTTCCCCTGTTTTTGCTGTCAAAAAAATTGTCCGAAAATCTTATTGTAGTCGATAAAATTTTGTCCAAAAATGCAAAATATGGTGCATTTGTGGAAAATTTAGGGTAAAATAGAAATTTCGAGCACCCATAATCTCCTCTATCGGAAATTTGCAGTGTCTGTCGAAAAATTGAATAGTTGAAAGCATTAGTTTGCAAATATAAAACATAAAAATGTTTTTTTTCATTTTTATAAAAAACGTTAAAAACATGCATAAAAATATTAAACTACAGTATTCATTTAAGTAAGAAGCACCGTCAATACGAATCAAATAAAGTCAATAATACTGCCAAAACACTCGCTCTGTCTAGGAAATGGATGCTAAACGTAATTTGCCCATGAGAAATGCATCATTATGTATGTCCATGTTTTAACAACAACAAAAAACAACATTAAAAAAGCACAAAAACATAAAAAAAACTTTGAAAGCACACGAAAAACTGCACCAACTATTCTATGATGTACCATTTAGTAGAACATGCGTTTTAGCCGAATTACGACACATTTCACCGTTAATTTTTACAACAAATATAATAAATAATAGAAAAAAATTTTAAAATACAAAGTTAAAACATAAAAACGTGCTTAAACGCAGAATTAACAAACGTGACGCTATGTTTACATGACCTATTGACTAAATCTATTTCTTCAGAAATGGATGTACGGCTTTTTTATATTCAGCAACAGAAAGTAATTGAAATGAAAAGTGACTATTATTTTATCGTAGTTGGATGATTTTACATCAATTATTTTAAATCGCAAATTACGTAAATTATTTAAATTACCGCCGTTCTCACATGGCTTAGTGTTTATGTCTACCTTCGTGCATTTTAACCATTTACGAGCGCTCTAAAAGCGTTAAATGTGCAAATTTATTTAAACGTTTATTGCAGATGTGGGCTTTTTTTATCGTTTTACAATATTCCACTTCAGAATTCGACGAATAAGCTGACGTCGAGTACAGATGTTCTTTCTGGAAATGAATGCTTATTATTTTAGCCATATTTCTTGCACGATTAGTGGAGTCGTGACAGAGAAAAAAAATACAGCTATTAAGGGGAAAATTTGCACATGCCGAAAAAATTATTGTTCAATTTTTTTAAATACTAAATTTGGGCTTGAAAATCCCCGATTTAAAAAAATTAAAGGTAAATTTTAAAAAAAATTAGCTTTTTTGTCAAAAATTTGAAGATGTCTGTCGAAAATATGCTGCAACTTGAACATTCTCCGATAACGTTCTAAACCGATGACGCTGTTGACGACGACGACCCTGATGACGATGATAGCAATGATGACGTTGTTGTTTCTTTACAGTTCACACTGCTGGCCGGCGTCGGTTCAAGTTGTTTTTGATGCAGTGGCAGTGGCAGTGTTTCGATAATAGAGCTAATAATTACGCTGCTGGCTGCTTGCTGCCATGGCGTCATTCCAGCGCGCTTCTGTAGCTCAAAGCAAGTTGCGTGAGCTCGCATCTCGTGACGCTATTGCTCACAGACTGCACGGCCACCCACCTCGCCTCGCATTTCCTCCTAGCTTCCTTCTATCCATCCGTCCGTCCGCACCGACTCATTATGTAGACTACCTGCCGTCGTTTTACGTTGCCATGGCAACCAGGTGTATGGATTATTAAACACGGATGGAGGAGCTCAGAAGAAGAAGACGAGTCCCTGGGCTGCTAGGCTGCTGACGCTGCTGCTGATGCTGCAAGCGACATCGTCGTATTACACAGGCGACATTCGGTCGCCGCAGACTCGCTGATGCACCGGGGATTAAGCACGCGCGACGACTTGGGCACTCTGGTTTCAACGTCGAGTAAATAAGCGAGTAGTTTGTTTTCTTTAAAACACAACAGCAGAAAGTAAGTCAATAACAATATTTTGTAACAGATTGCATAAATAAAAATAATGTGTAAAATCAACGATATCTAGTCACAAATAGCAAATAAACCGTAAATTTAAAAATTTGATTATAACACTTCCAGCCTCCAGAAACAAATCTGACGGGTGGTTTTCATCGAGAGAAATGTATGAAACATGACGTAGACTACACAGTGGTTCGCACAAACAAATTATAGACTCCAGCTCTTTACAACTTGATGAAATGTTGGCCCATTTTGTTATAATTGTGTCACAAACACACTCGGCAAAAATGCAATGAAATAATCATTGAAGATCTTAGCATCACAACGCTTTGCTTCCTTTGTGACTGTAGTTCTAATAGGCATATTTAAAATTTGGCGTTAGTATTTTACAGAACATGCGCTTGCGTGAAAATAGAATATTTACGGTACTGTATTGCAAAATGAGTGACAAAGTTTTAAAATCCAAATTTCTGTTTCTTCCATAAAAAGTCTTTTTGAGTTTTTGAGTCTTTTCACGTTAACATAACTGTACTTCCGTTTCGGTTTCTCTCATTTTGTTTCCGTAAAACATTTTAGTTTTATTTAGTTTATGTGCTAGACTAAACTAGCAATTTTCCAGTGCAAATCATTTTTCTGTATCCCTGCATATTGACGCTATATAAATATGTTTATCATTATCATATCATTGTCGACATACGATCACGGTGCTCAGTTTATCACACCATTGCCCGAGCAAGATGACCTACTGCAGTGGTCGTCTTAATCGAGGCTGTAGTGTCATTTAGCACCGACTACACTGTAGCTTGGCGCTCATCGAGTCGCCTTCTTGGGACTAAATTGTGATGCAGAAATTTAACAGTATTATAACTACGGCGCAACCCTCCATGGCCCCCTTGGCGTTGAAAAATACTGTCACTATAAGTATTCATCCTAATTTTTTGTCAGCTTATCTGCAGCAAATTGGCCAATTCACAATTTTTTTGCCGAAGTACTTTACAGTAAATTAAGTGATCACTAAAAATTCCATCACACCCACATCGTGACGCTACACTACTTTGTGCAATAGTCAGCCTTACGTTTACCAGGTAACTTGCAACTTCATTATTCCAAAGCTGTATATGTGGTGCGCCAAAAATAATCTCCTAAAGTTGTTTGCCATTCACTGAGCAACCGCGTGAAATTTTGACGCGAAATTTTGCACACGTCTTATTTATTCATAGTAATATAAAATGCCAGAAAACATTTTACTGTTATTAACTGCGACAAAGTTATTGAATTTTTTCTGTAACCACGTCATTATTTTTACGTTCACATGCAGGAAAATGTGCGCAAAACAAAAGACGCACGATGTTTGCGCTGCAGAGAAACATTGTCATTCGAATAACATATATGTTTAATAAACAGTTTGCCAATGACTGTGAGAATTCAAAGTGTTCACCGCCAGCTTTTATGCAAGCATTTAATCTTATGTTGAAGTTCTTAGCGGTATTGTTGATGGCAAGTAAATCCCATTACGATTAAAAATTTTAAAAAGACTTTTTAGACTTTGTTTATATTGTAAACTAGTTCACGTCACTTTGACTGTACGAAGAAGACGCATTCAGTTGTTTTAATACACATAACTCCTAACAGCGTTAAGTTTTTAAACGTGGAAGATTACAGTGTTGTCTAACAAACAATTCTCTAACTTTGCAACAGTAAGAGAATATCAAATGCCGCTTAGCCTATATGCAGCGGTTGTCCAGAAAATGGCGAACAACTTTGGACAATTACTTTTAGGCGCACCCTGTATATTTGGAAACGCATGTAGGATGTAGTGCGATTTTTGCAATTGGAGTTTTCAACAGTTTATCATATAATTTGGCTGGTAAACAAAGTTTTAAAATCTTCATTAATATTATGTTACATTAAAATGCATGAAAGTGAGGGGTCTGCTGTTTATTGACTACTCGGCACGCTATATTGTGGCACAATCGTCAAGAGAAGAGCGATGGCTTTTTAGTGCCAATGTATCAGAGTCGGATAAGCGGAAGGACGGACGACAAGCAGCCTATGGTAAGTGTACGAATGAATGAACGAATGAATAAATACTTTGCCGAGCTCAGGAAACGTTCGCTTAGCGTCTGTTATGGGGTGTTTACACGATCCAGCAAACGTCCAGCAAACTTCCAGCAAATGTACTCAAAATACACGTGCTAATGCTGGACGTTTGCTGGATCGTGTAAACACCCTATTAAACATACCCCCTGCACCGTGTTAACAGTGTTGACAAACTGTTTCAAAAATTCAATATCACTAGACTGCTTCATAGTAGGCATATAAACATGCGTGTATCCATCCGTACTAAAAACACTGCAGTGGATCACTCGTTAGTCCATTTTTGAGGTCCGACGAAAAGGTTATGCTTTCCGGGTCTCTATGTTTGTAGCCAGATGAAGTAACTCAAAAAATCATAAACAGATTCTGTTCGAATTTTTTGGAGGGGTCAAATATGACACGAGAAAAAAAGTGATTAGATTCTGGTGGCGATTCCGTTTTTGTGTATTCTAGATCGTCCAAAACCACAATTTTTTTTCCATTGGGAAAAAGGGCATAAACTGAAGCGGTTCGAAATCTGTGATCGCAGTTTTTTTTGTAGTTTTTATTTACGATTATCATGACAAAATGCTTGTAGCTCTATTTTCCAACATTTTTTTAGTTAATATTTTTTACCGACTAAAATGTTTTTCGACGAACATGTTTTATACAAAAAGCCCAGCTGTCGCCAGGATAGCCGACCGTATTAATTGTCAGTGACCTTTAAGGTCATACAAGGTTAATGAATTTTGTGTAATCTGAAAGAGCGTATGCCACTTTTTATTAGTGATTAATAGTAATTTTACCTTTATCTTTTACCGCTTCCGAGATACAGCCACTTATTATAGCTTACATCTTTCCATTAAAAATTGCGGCCAAACCGCTGCAGATGGAGACACGGTTACTATTGACAACCTATAGGAAGTCCATTGCCGACTCTTTACGATTTACCGTTTAGCCACAATACATCCGTTACAGACTGACGACAACGGTCGGACGACAACCTTGCCATAAGCTCGACCGTTACTTAAGTATACGGTCGGCTAAAAGTAGTTTCGGTGCGAGTTTTCATTTGTTCTTTTAGTAAGAGGAGACGATCGAAAACGACGAAGACGCATTAACATTTCGACTTACGGACTGAGTTTTTGACAAAAAAAAACAAAATACCTGCCGTATTGCAAAATATTAAAATTTCAATGATCATGATATAGGCGGTTCTTTTCAGACTCGACAAGTTTTTATCGTGTTTAGTATAAAATTGATGGTATGATAGTAGCGTATCGAATTGGATAAAGTGTGTTCAGAGCGACAGAAATGAGAAAAATTACAACAAAAAACGAAATGAAATAAATAAAAATAAAAGACGAGGGCTGCGGCTTTCATTTTAGTTTACTTCATTCTGTTTCAATTTAGTTTTGCCGCTTTGTACGCTTCTTCAAATTGTCGTTACGTGCATCACTACGGGGGATGCGGCTCTGGCGTGTGCAATGAGCATGTCTCACTCTCTGCGGACAGGTTGGCCAGTCTTGTTCTTTTGACGATTTATTATTCTCGCTGTGCTGTGTTGCCGTTGGTCACTCTGTCAGTGCGCGAGTCGTACATAACACGTCGATGCTGTAGACAGGTGAAGATGTTGTGGTTTTGTTGTAAACCTTCGATTTTTGAAGCCAAAACTCCACATACTTTGATTTATATGTTGTGCGACATGCGGTGCAGTTAAAATCTATAACATTTTGACGTGTCCAGTCGTTGTACAGTTTGCTACAGCCTGTACGACTTGTTGTCTGACAAGCCCGCAGAAAGTGGAAGTAGTGGAGTTTTGGCTTTAGTGTGAGTCTTACATCGAAGAGATATCAAGCAAGATGTTGTGGCTTGATTTCTCGCATAAGTTTATAAAAAATCGAAAGCTTATTTTTTAAAAGCGATTTTTTATAAACTTGCTGTACAGCTTGCAGTCCCCTACAATGTACAGCATGAAGTACAACAAATTTACAGTAGAGCTTAGGAATAACTCCACTACTTCGACTTGTCGCGGACTCGCTAGACAACAAGTCGTATAGGCCTACAGCAGAACAAAATGTTGTTGATCTATTGTACGCCGTCGACGTTCATTGACTTGTCGCATAACTTTATGTCGGTTTTTAATTTGTCGTGAATACAGCTTGTTGTACAACATGTACAACGAAACCATAACAGACTGAAGCAAGTGGAGTTTAGTCTCTAGGCTTCAGTGGACGCTGTAGACGTGGCTGCGCTGCGCACGCTGTCGAGTGTCGACTCAGCAGGCGCTGAGCGTTGCAGATAGATGGACGACTAATAGTGCTGCTGAAATTTACAGCTAGAGCAGAACAGCAAAAAATGCACGTTGCAATGAGGCATAGAAAACGAGCTAACGGCGACAGCAGAAGAACATAAAAAGCGGGAATGAAACACGTGAGAATATCAAGACGGAACAAACACTGGAAACTATGTAGGCCTACGGTGGCGTAAAAAAATAAGCGAGCGACAAAAATGTAAAATTATGACGGAAAAATAGCAAGATTGGAATAAAACATGTAAATATGATTATAAATCTTAAAAATCTATTAGATCACAAACGCATACAGATGCGTAAATTTTGTTTTTTTTTCAGTATTTGCGCGATTTCGGCGCTCATCGAATATACAGGACTTCAATTCTATGTACCCGCACGAATGCTATAGAATAGGCAGGCTGCTGCTGCTGCTGCTGACGATGATGATGATGACGACGACGCATCTCGGAGTGACGTAACATGACGTCATTAAACAGCTTGGTCGTCACAATTACATCGCTAAAGATCTCCTTTTACATTACGTATGTTGCTTTTACTTATGGTGTTTTTTTGTATGAAATTTTAAATTACTGTATAACAGGATAAAAATTTTATTTTTATTTCTTATTTTTATTTTTTTCACGTGATTAACGATCACGTCAAACTCGGGCTAATTTTTTAATTACACAAAAACCAACTTGTAAGCTTTTTACGCCAATCGCAAGAAGACGAAGTTAGAGAAAAGGGTAAACTACAGCAAGTAAAAGAAATAAAAGAGGAACAAAAAAGAAAAACTCGAGACTGATAACACATTCGAAGACCAGCTGTTTGTTCTACGCCTTCGAGCTCATGTTTGTTGCAAGCTGTCTAATATATAATTAAGACTAGATTATTGCACATTCTACGTAAGCCTGGCATTACGTATTGTAATCTATTGCACGCGTGTCGTCGTAAACTTTATAATGTTTTTCATATTTTTTTTGTCTCATATGGTAAACATGGCGTTTGATTTAAAAATATTGTGATCTGAGACACGAAACCTAGAACTAGAATCCGAATGCAGTACATGGCTGATATAATGCAACGCGATCTCGGCAATCATTTTTCGGTGTATTTTAGCATCTTTTGTCGTCTCAGTGGTTCAAAACGCTGTCGCTAGAGCGACTGTCAGTCGATGCTGCTAGTTTTGAGCAAGGGTGGGCAAAACCGAATCGCGATGCCATTTGAATCGATTCGATTCAGCAAAAGTTTGCCCATCATTTCAACGTTGAAGTGCATGCCGTTTGTGCCATCGGTGTCTTTCTTGCAAATGGTCTAATACTAATTCTAACAACGCAAAATACTAAAAGCTTTGGGGAATAAAAATGAATTCTTGTTTTTTGCTGGATACGACTCTTCGATTTTTTTCGTATAGGGGCTTAAGCCTACCCGGTAACAAACTTGTGATGAATTATGTGCTCGTGATCAAAATTTGAGATTTAATTGCATATTTTTGTAAAGAAATTTTGAGATTTGACGTTAAATATTGGGATTAAAATTTTCGATTTAGGCCTTAAATTTCGCACGCGGTATTTGCTCTGAATTTCGGGATTTGCCCATCACCGCTGCTGACGGAACGTCATTAGCACGACTCGGCTTCTTCTTCTGTAATCAACGGCGCATGCGTAACAGCATCACGTGAGTTCATATATACCGCAACGAATGCCGGGAAGAAACGCCATATTAATGACGTCATCGGATGTCACGTGACGCTCACAGCCGGATCTGCGCGTAGGCGGATATCTTAACCAACCAACCGGCTCGAGTGAATTATATGAGACGCTGATGATTTTTCTGACACTAATGGAGCTCGCCTGTGCGCAACAAAATAATATAAAACAACGGCAGAAGAACTGTAAAAAGTTTATCTTGTTGTATTGCAAGTATGCGAACCCCTGCAACAAAATAGCCTACAAGTTATCTGCAGCATGTAGGCTACATGTTCTGCCACGTTCTGCTTTGTGATAAACAGTCTGATTCGCTGGCGTCAGTCTGCAGTTATTACTGTCCGCAGTAGCGACCACAATATTGTTTTCGACATCGTCGCTAAGTTTTTTTGTTTCTCTTTTTCTTTGTCAACGATAACTCATGAACAGCTGCACTTAGTTTAGTGAAATTTTGCAGGGACATGTATCTCGACAACCTAGAGAACTTTACTGAATTTTAAGGTCAGACTCAAAGGTCAAGGTCACGTGGGGTTTCATGCGTTTTTGCTGCTACCCGCGAACAGTACTTAGCCCTGAGCAAGGCTCAACAGTCTAGTTTTGTTTCTTTGCAAAATTATAGTACGTGCGAATCGCATAAATGCGCTTCACAACAACGACAACGACGACGACGACAACAACAGAGTCCAAATAGAAGCAACCAGAAATCTGAAACTTCTGCCGAGAACTTACCGCCACCTGAAGAATACGACCGCGAATTTGGCAGATCTATCGTTCATAAACTGTTGGACAACGGAAGTTTGCGATCTTTGAGCGCTTCTAAGTGGATTCTGTCGAGTGTTATGCGCCGGTCTAATGTCGTCGTTTTCCACGGTATTACCGAAGCCGTACAGTATCGGCGAATGAATGACTGAAGCTGTATACCATAGGGCCTATAGCTGAGACCTGTGGTCCACCGTGGCACGCTGCTCATTTCCTATACTGTACCTGTACACGAGATCTTAGCTTCGTCCGTTCGTTCGTTTAAGCCCAAACTCCGCTTAAGTCGACTTGCTATGGATTTGTCGTATGGCGCGTGTTGTTCAGCAAGTCCGTAACGAATCGAACTAGTGGAGGTTGTGCCATAGCTTAATCAGCGATGCTGTCCGCAGCAAAACTATCAATGGCTTCTTTGCCTATATTAAACCCATGTCTTTTCTTCTCTGCCTTTTCGATCTTTCCTGTTCATTCATTCATTCTTTTGTTCATTCATTTTAGTTTTTTAGAACACAATTATGTTTGAATTCACAACGAGAAATACAATACAACTGAATACAGCGAATAAAAGTAGGACTACAGTGTTCTGAAGAACAGAAAGGCCGACTCAAGGCACTTATAACAGTTCTCATGATAGAGTAAGAGGATAACTGAGATCACGCTGAGCATTTGACTACAGTTCACTGCAATTATGATCCAGGCTGATTGTTATTAAAATTGTCCGATTGCTCGATTCATTTAAAGCACGCATAATAATAATAAATTAATAATACGACGTAATATAGAAATTTATAAGGCACGCAAAGTCAGCGAGCTGAATCTGAGGCATGTTCCACTTTTATGCGCTATCCTCTAGATTCTAAACAAAGGGGAAATTGGAAAAGATGAAAATGAGTCAGAGGAAAAATATGGGAGAAATGCGACAAGATTAATAATATGTCCGCCCGTGAAAAAAATTCTGCGGGCGCTCGAGGCCTCATCCTCATTAGCTATAGGCATGGCATTCGGTGTCTGTCACAGAATTTCAGTTGGAATAATTCGTGACCAAACTGCGTGTGAATGAGTGAGGGAATGAGCGAGCGCCGTCTATTTATTAGCACCGTACTCCTGTTGATAACTGCATCAGATGAGATAATTAACACATTCTCTTGACACCGATAATAATCAATAGCATCTTTCCGTTCGTCTGTCTGTTTGTCTGTGTGTATAACTTAACGAAGTATACGGGCAACGTGTTTGACGGATAAAATCGATTCAGTCTTTCAGACACCTGCGAATAATAGCTTTCATTCATTTACGTGCGTATTGTTTTCACTGTCAGTGTCATTCGCGTGGTAATAACGAACGTATTAATATGTTCTGTGCATGCATGGATAAAGCAGTCAATTTATTTTACTTCAGATGGAACCAATCAAATTGGTTAACTAAACCTGGCCATCCCTCTGTAGGTATAGGTGGATTGAGTACCAGCAAAAGCTGGTGCGTTATAGCCTATAGCGTGATGAGTAATTGACTGAATCAATAATTATGTGTTCTATATAGACCTCCTACCTCAGCTAACTGTACATGTTGTCTGACACAAGTGATTATGCAAGCGCCTCTGTATCTTCAGACTAACTCGGGCAGGCGGTTCCACGCGGCTAGTCCCGCGTTCAAAAGTGAAAACCCGCTATAGGCGATCTTTGTACGCAGCCGCAAAAGAACACAAGAACACAGTATTATCTTATAAGATTAACATCCAAAATTTGGTGACGTAGCGTCCTCATAATGTTTCTGGTAAAGGTCGTCGTCTTTGACTACTGCCGAAGGACAGTTTCCGGAAATTCTTGTCTCTTTTGAACGCTCATCGCCTCAGGTGATCCGTGAGCAGCTTACACCTGTGGATGATCTGTACAGGGTGGGCCAATAAAAACGCGGCACTTTGCTTTTGTCCATATCTTTGCCAATTAATGACCGATTTTTAAAATTCTTTCATTGGCACACTCTGCAGACATTTTGCAATGATGTGATTATTATATATCTCACCGCACCGGAAATGCGTCTCTACACTACCTTGTGAAATATAGATATGAAATATACATATGTAACGATTATAACAAACAAACATTTTGGTAAATGAGAAGAAAAACAGTTCAGACCAACATTGCGGTAAATGATCTGTATGGCACTAAACAGTCTAAGTGTCGTACGGATTATTCACCGCAATGGTGGTTTGCAGTGTTTTTTTATTTTACTTAAATATTTGTTATTATCGTCAGTTTTTTCATACATATATATTTTACAAGGTAACGTAGAGACGCATTTACGGTGCGGTGAGATATATAATAATCACATTATTGCAATTTTTTTCGAAGAGTGCCAGTGAAAGAATTGTGAAAATCGGTCAACAATTGGCGACGATATGGACAAAAGTAAAGTGCCACGTTTTATATTGACCCACGGTGTAGATTCAGCTCTATACTTGCAGCCGCAGTTCGCCTTACGTAGCCTACATGTAGATTGTGTTTTTTCATCATTAAGTCTATTTGGTGGAATCGCCTTTGCAACGCAAGAGATTACGCTTATTATTACACATTTCTCCGTAGAGTGGTCTGTTTGTGTGTCGTCTGTCAGTGATATTTCTGTCCCTGCTTAACCGCTCGACGGATTTAGATGCACTTGGTAGGTACAAATGGGGCGGTTCAATGACACGTTGTGTTAGATGGGGGAGTTCCTGACCCCGATGGGTTCCTGACCCCAGGGGAAGGAATAATTTGGGGGTCGAATCCCCAGCTAAAACATGCAATTGCCATTTTTATGCTGCCACTTGGCGAATACGAACGAGGGGCGATATTCCACTTTCTACCAAATTCATTTGGTCTTTGTTTTTGGTCTTTGTTTTATCTGCTACACTTTACACCAATTGCAACTAGTCTACTCGTGGAATTTCATCGTCATCATCATCATCAGCAGCAGCAGCAGCGACAACGGAAGGAAAAGAGACTTCACCATTTCGATATAAAGTGTAGTTGGTGTGCAATTTTGCTAAGTTCTTCGATTAAAAAAGTTTTAACATTCTAGTAGGTTCGTATTATGCAAGGAACGCAGAATGATTAAGCAGCTACAAGGTTGCAATTAACAGACTGTTACGTGATAATTCCCGCTGACGTGTCTGCGTCTTTTTGAAATGTTTGCACGAGTCTGCAAGTCTAGCTGCAACGAATGACAAGAAATCAATACAGTCGTGTATATGCTGTACGCATGTAAGTTATACAAGTCGCCTGAGGTTGCCGTAACATTTGCAGATCGCCAATGGCGATGTGCTCATTAGTCCTGCGTATAAAGTAGTCTATAGCTACTCGCAGTCTCTTCGATCAACACTGATCGCGTGCAGGCGCGGCGGTCATAAGCACCACCAAGTCCGTGGGGTCGACGGGACGATCACTCCTCGTCGTGGGTTAGCAAAGTTGGGTGCGGAAGGCAGGAAGTTGATATTTTCCGTCAGACAGCTGAAGATTTTCGACAGAGAAAATTACGGGTGATTAAAATTTTAATTTTGTCTTCAAATTTCTAAAATGGGAATTTAAAATCTTTAAATTGAGTATGTTTGTAAGAAAACTTTCGAACAAAAATTTTTCCAGCAAGCTAAAATTTAGAAAAGGCCTTTGTCCCTACTATTATGACGCCTGCTGCCACTGGATCGCCCCGTGCATTGTCAAGCGTTTGATTTTTAAAGACTTTTTTGCATCCGCAGAATGGGCCTAAGCATTTTTGTAGGCTTATCTCGGCGTCCGGCTGAATCGCGCAAATATCAGAAAGTGCACCGTCCTGCATTTCGAGGCAGAAACTGCAGTCACTTACACTTTTTGTCGTCACCTGAGCGATGATTTCTATTGGTCCACAGACGCTTAAGTAGCCTACAGCAATCCCTTTGCAAATTCCGGTGGTGGGATTAGAGGTGAACACAATGGAAGCAAGTGGCGAAAAAAGACGGACAGGGCAAAGAAAAGAAACGAGAGAAATGAAAAGAATGAAAAAAAATAACTATTGCAGGCGAGAAAAGGTTGCCTCGCCCCTCAGTGATGTCTTGGCGCCTATGGCATCATCGGTAACTCTAGTGGTTGCTTGGCTCATGTGGTAATTAACAACATTGGGCAGTGCATATAAACTAAGTTACTTTGCGTGGAACAGGATTATTTACTGATATGCAGTGACGTTGTGGCAGTGGGCCGAGCAATCTCCCTTATAGGGTGTTTACACGATCCAGCAAACTTCCAGCAAAGTTTTAGCAAACGTCCAGCTAACATCCAGATGGCCTGATAGAACCCCGCCGCCTATCAGCTGTGGGCTAAGCCGTAAACGGGCCTAGGCTAGCCCACAGCTGATAGGCCTACGTGTTATATAGGCTTTCCAATATGCCTATCACCAATATCATTAATAGTTAAATCTGTGATTACAACCCGCCTGTCCTCCTAATTACCATAGAACTTCCAGCTAGCTAGATGAATGCTGGATCGTATAAACACCCCATTAGATTTTGGGCTGTCGGAAAATTGTCGGAATTTTTTCGTCCGAAAATGTTCTGCTAAAAATGCAAAATTTGGGGCTAAGCCCCCGTTTTGGAAAAACTTACGGGCAAAGTTGAATCTTTAAGCACCCACACCCACAATGTTCTATGTCGGAAATTTGTTTTGTCCGTCGGATCGAAAGCTGCAACTTTCTGCTATGATGATGATGATGATGATTATAACGATGAACTGCATCGCACGGTTTAGTCTCGTTCGTGTTTTTTCTAGTCTTTTTGTTATTCTTGTTTAAGAGCCCGGTTGTGCAGGGGCGTCGCGCTGATAGCCGGGAAGCTACGTGCACGTCGTGCAGCTCACTGAACGTTGACGTGATACGAGAATATTTCGCCAGATGTCGTACGATCAGCGTCGGTCAGTCACCGTCACAGTCTGCCAGTGCGTCACTCGCTGTAAGAAGAGACGCGCGTCGCGTGCTTATTAATCAAGAAACATGGAATAACATTATACTAAATAATAAAAATATTGTTGAACCTAAAGTTTGAGCTAGGAAATAATTAATTGATGCTTCTCTCTGACGTCCCTGTATCGGTGACACGCCGACGACTCGATGCAGCCGAAGACTGTTTTAGTAGCCTACCTCTGCATGGCTTAATTTGTGCCGCGGTACAACCCATTACGACGCACCGGTGGGTATTTTGGAGACGGTACGGCGTACCGGCAGTTCTTCTTATTGCCACAATGGCAGTACGCTGTGCATTTGCGAGGTTCAGTATACGGCCGACCACAAAAATATGAAACTTCATGATTGCATTCTTTTACGCGCGAAAGCAAGCAGCTACTGCTTTCAGCTCAGCGCGTCTTAGCCATCGCAATTCTGTCCGTCCGTCTATCTGTCACACGGGTGGATCAGTCAAAAGGGTGCAAGCTGGAATCACCAAATCTTTACTGCCTGGAAGACTCTAGTTTCAGGAACCGTAAAGCTTTTCCATAAATTCGAAGGGGGTCACCTCAAACGAGGGCGCTAAATGAGAGGGAGGTGGGCAAAATTTGCGATTTTTTAGCCAATAAGTCGCTGTATCTCAGTAACGGTGTGAGATAGGGCCTAGGTTACTATTAATCACTAATAGTCAGTCGTACACTGGCTCTCGATTGGCGCCGAATTCAATGACCTTGAATGACCTTGAACGCCAAAATACGGGGTTTTATGGATTTTTTGGCGATTTCGGGCTGCGACACAAGTCTATATCATTCACAAGGTGGCGCCACGCTACTATCGTTACGCGATCTAGATAGAGAATTTGGTATTTGTATATTAACTTATCGTGAACACCCCATTTTTCAGCTAAGCTACTGAACCGGAACTGCTATAGGCTTTCGCGCGTCTCGTGAGCATTAGCTCAAATTTCTTGTTTAACATTGCGGAATCTAGCGATAAATAATGTCACTACTGAAACAATAAACTCAATTTACCATAAAGAAATTACGCACCCAGTGCGTTTCCGAAGTGCAAATAAAACTCATTTTGGTTAGAGGTCTGCTCCGGACCTCGCTGGGGGAAATTACGACGTTCCCCAGAGCCCGTAGTCGGCTCTCGTGCCACGGACAATAACTGTCATGTCTATGCAAAATCTCCTTATGACTTCTCCCTCCATCGTTTTCGGCGTTTCGATGGACGGTAACGCCATTTCTATTTCTACAAATTAATCACTGTGTCTCGGTGTGCGCTCCGCGTCAAGATGAACGGGTTAGAATAACTGACAACTTGGCAACTACGTTTTGTAGCTGATAAACTGTAAAAAAATTCTGTAAACTGTAATCTTTGTTTATTGATTGATAGACGTTACGGCAACCACTGCTGCCTTGCTCCGAACAGTTTCTTTCGCCAGGACGAACGCAGGAAGCAGTCAATTACAGTAGAAAAATCAGAAATCACGACTTTTGCATTTTACAAGGTAATGTAGCAACATCATTAAGGTAAGATGGGCAAAACTATAGTCATTTGCGTCAAGTTTTTTCGTGATATTGCTTGACAAAAAGTTACCAAAATCGTCTAATGTTCTGCGGAGTTATTTCAAAGTGAGCCTGCAACTGGCACGTTTCTGAGACACGGTGTATCTTAAGCTTTACGTCAGATGAGCAAATGCACCCAAACAAGAACTTTCGAACAAAGTAGGCCTAGTTAGTCTTAGCCTACATAATGTGGTTGCCAAGAATATTGTCGTGTCAGTAGTAAGACGGGCAGTCATCCGTCATAACTGCGAGTTCAGTTCACACATGTCGAGACGTCGCATTGTCATTGTCACTGATACTGTCACTGTCACTCTGGCAACATGGACTCAAACACGTATAAGGTCACGTGTCACCAGCAATCTGTGTCAGTCAGTCAGCAGCATGGGGTGACAGACGCTCTTCACGTGTGTGTGCCTAGAAGACGGTCTGCAGGCGCGGCAGAGCAGACAGGAGCGTCGCGGAGCACGCCCGGGTTAATTATACGAGACTGCGCAAACATGCTCAACGCTGCTCAGAAGCCCCGGCCTCCACAAGAAACAAAGATATATGGGTCGAAACTTTCAGTCTAAATTTAAAAAAAAAACATTGACATTGTGCGCCATACAAATTTACTTATTTGCTGACTTAGGATGAGTCTATCCACCCAGTACGTCGTTATGGTGTAGGCCTGTAGTATATGCTGCAGATCTATAAACTGTCTAAGTGTGCACTGCAAGTTGTGGCCAAAACAACACGCGAAGCGCAAAAGATGCCGCCATTAGGCTACTTCGGCCGTTGATAGAATTACATTTTATAGGCTCTCACAAATGCAATATTCGGCTACATAAAATTAAGTACTTTTATTATTGTTCTAAACTGCAGTAAAATCTTGTTTCCATCATATACGTTCTTTTAGGCAAATTCGTTTTTCTATGGATTATTCCATGGCTGTCTCCGTTGCTTCCGCTTTGGTATCATCACTTTTTGATTATGTCAACTCTGTCTTAGTGGGTTGCCCACATAGCCCGTTTCCAGCGAGCGCAGCATGCATTTGCTAGAGTTGTCACGCAGCTGTCTACTCGTTTTTCTTTTCTTACATCCACCGACCTACTGGAACAGCTTCATTGGCTTCCTGTCGAATGACGAATGACGTTCAAGCTTTCTCCTTCTACTTTTAAAGCTATATCTGGTATAAACCGTCTTATCTCGCTGATTTCCTACATCATCACAAATCTACAAGGTACACACGCTCCTCTTTCAATCATCTTCTTAATGTTCCGCGCCATAACTTCTTTTGTGGTTCTCGTGCATTTCCAGTTTCAGCACCACAAGTATATAATTCTGTTCCTCTTCACATTCGTCGAGCTCAAACACTCGCCTCTTTCGGACGTCATCTTAAGACTTAAAAGAAGTATTTTCAGTCCGTTTATCTTGCCCCCTAGCGCCCCTCTCCAATGCGCTCTTATTCTCTTGTGAAATTTTGGCGTTATATAAATTGACACTTACTTACTTACTTAGTAAGCCTAAATCCTATCAATATAACTGCAGTAATTTTGTTTAAATTAATTATTGTGCCAATTACTGTTAAATTATACTGGTAGCTTGCCTGCTAGATTTTAAGTGCAAATTAAATGTCCGTGTTTCGACAGAACCAATGAGACGCAGATCTGACGGCTTTTGCGACTTGCAATTGTGACTTGGATAACAAATTGCATAGTCGCAAAAGCGTCCAGATCTCTCGTCCGTGCTGCTCCAGATTTCGCTGGCAGAAAATGGTTAAAAGCGATGAAGGCGAATTGACCATAAAACCAGAAAAATATTCTGACCTAGTGCCGACATATTGCAGCTGTCCGCCTTGCAAAAACGCACGCAGCTCCCATTCAATAAACAAACTGCCAGCAGGAATTCCAAAATCACCGTTATGCAATGTCTAGAAGACGGGCTGGAGAACAGCTGGACTAGAGCCTTCTATCTTTCATTCTTTTCTTTTACTTTACATCATTGTTCTTTTTTCTTCAATAAAGATTGTGTCGTTTTACTTTATGTGTGGTTTATCGAGTAGGCTCCATGCTGAGTTCAGATGGGTAATAATATTGTTGACATCTAATAGCTACTACATTAGCCAACAGTGCTAATGTATTCGTTCAGGTAAATTAGATTAATTCAGGTAACTCTCACAGCTGTATGATGGCTGCTGCAGTCAGTACTGCAATGTCGCTTCCGTCTTCTTCTTATACACTCACTCATCCGGCGCCAGGAAATCTGTCAGCGGCCAGCCTCCGGCGCTCTCTCGATAGCAGCTACCACGACACGCAGTGTTAAGATTACACGTGCTAACCTACTGGTGATTATAAAGCTCGTTGTCCATCTAAAACCGTGGTTACACGTGCAAAAGAAAAAAGTTGCAAAACATTTTTGTGCAAACCTCGCAGGTCGTGAGCAGTGAGCATACTTTGAAGACGGAACGTCGTTACATGAACAAATAATCTGAGCAATGCGGCTAGATCTAAGTTTGGTCTTAAATTTATGTGTGCGTCTTTGCATGCTTTTAAAGGTTTAACTAATGGGAGTTTTTTTAACCCATTACATCTATGCTGCAGGCGTCTATTATTGTACGGTTGTCTTAGGGAAAAACTTTTACACGTATAATTAGCTCTTTATAATTAGGCTCTTAGCATACAAAATTTAAAAGATGCAATGCAAGAGAAATATCTTCAAATTTTGGGCTAAATAGAGGGGATAAGAAAAATGTGCGTTTTTCAACGGAAAAAAACTGGCCATATCTCGGAAATGGTGCGAGATAGGGTCAAGGTTGCAATTTATCACTAATAGGAAATCGCATACGCCCTTTCAGACGAAATGAAAATCATCGACCTTGGATGACCCTGAAGGTCAGTACTGCAACGCGAACTGTAAGCCTATAGGCTGTAACGCGTCTTCCCTAGCGACAGCTGGGCTTTCTTGTTTATGATTAGTTGCGGTGTTTCGTGTATTTTCTTTTGCTTGTTTCAAGTCCCGTTGCCTGTATGCTACCAGCTCAAGAGTGCAAGACCCGCATCTTAAGTTTCTATTCAAATACTGGCGTCATGTAGCCTACGGTGAGCTAGAATCTGCTAGAATATTTTAATTATTATTGATTTATTATTGCCGTAAGGTGGAGCAGCGGCGTCGTGAATTAAAAAAGTAGGCCTACATGTAATCGGACAGGAAGCTGAAAATTTCAGACAGAATTCGACAGACAGCTGCAAAGAGAGGAAATTATGGGTGCTCAATTTCCAATGGGGCCCTAAATTTCACAAAATGGGGGTTACAGCCCCAAATTCTGCATTTTGGACGAAAATTTGCCGACCAGAAGGAAATTTTCCGACAGCCAAAATTCAGGGTGGGCAATTGGCACGAGGCTACTGCGTGGGTGATCTTACCAGTCCTCGGACCTCTTGAGTTCAGCGCGATCTAACACTCTCTCCAATGACGATTCATTGATTTCATTTACCCATACACAGATCTATAGAACACGCTACGTAGGTACTATACCAACAGACTTACATTTCCGTTCGCTGCGGATCTCACATGACTGGTGAACATTCGCGGCACGCATTTTTGCAGTACTTACACTAAAGGTGATTTTAGTTTCGTCAGCTAATGGTCTACTTTGGAAATCTGCTGGAACTGCAGGCTAAGCCGGATGCGCTTTAAAATGTTCAACCAAAAGCATGTACGTAGGCCCCTATAATATCTCAAGGCTTACAAGCGAAGTTCCTATGATGTTTCCAGCCTGCAGCGAAGCGGCGGCCGCGTAAGAAAATTAGATTAATTTACCCGATGACGACTAACGCACAGGCCAAACGAAATAAGCTAAAGCAATTGTTTTCTTTTGTACAATTAAAACGTCCTTTTTTCTTTTATTTCAAGCGTACAGTATTAGCATTGGAATAATGCAACACTAGCTATCCTTTATTCAGTTGTAGACGATAATAGGATGAACATTTGAACAACTTACAGATTTCTAAAGTCATTCATCCCATTATTTGCTGTCCGTAACTAACAGTTTTCATCTGTCACGTAGGCCTATTACGTGTTAGCTTACAGACACTGGCTTAAATGCAAACAAAACTAGAACTAACTTGAATCCATCCAGCACTTGTGATGTATAACACATTTTAAATTAAAACTAGAAATTTCGGGTAGTAGAGCATAACGTGAGGCCGCTCGGCGCCATAAGTCCGGCTAGGAGGAACATTTAAGGGGTTGAAATTTTCCTCGTAGCAAAGTCACATGGCCCGAACTCAAATGCATTAGCATACTCAGAACGAGCATTGTCAACTTATGGTGGGTCAAAATCTGCGCCTATATTTTTTTGTTAGTGGATCAAAGTTCACCAATTTTTTGTCAAATGCAGGAAGGATTGGTCTCGATCAAGTTCGTGTCCCGTTGTCGACATCTTGACCGGTTCCTGTGATATTCGTGGTATACAGTTATACAGGCTAACAATCTTGGTGTTTTTTATAAGTATATAAATCAGCGTGTTCGACACAGACAGTCTGTTCCAGCATTGATGAGCAATGACGGTGATATAATCACGTCTGATGCTTTGAAGGCA
>Ga0209367_1002059_pt1 | contig 26024 bp, 17 predicted proteins | sample WorMetLIZISLAND2_FD_187412 | JGI IMG/M metagenome (GOLD analysis project Ga0209367, IMG submission 187412) | Marine gutless worms symbiont microbial communities from Max Planck institute for Marine Microbiology, Germany - Olavius geniculatus... ... | reverse complement strand
CCTTTCCCTTTTCTTGCCCTCCCCTCCCCTTAGAAGTCGGCCCCCTGAAGTGCAGCTAGGGGGCCTGAGGGAGCGCTGTAAGCTCTCCCAGCAGGGTCTGGGGCGGAGCCCCAGCCGAAATCGAATTTGGTGCATTTTCAGCCTTAAAATGTGACATCTCGCAGCAACAATTTGAATGACTTTTCTGAGAATCAGTTGACTAAATTTCATGCAGTTTACACAGTAAATGTATTTAACAGTCTATTATCAGACCAATAAATCTAACACGTCTCCATTCTAACAACCTTGCATGTTCTATAACACACTTGAACTGACAAAATTATACTCAACTGGTGAGTCCAACTGCTAGAATAATAAATGTTTCTTTAGGCCCTACTAGCCTACGTAGGCTAATATACATATAATATAATAATACATAATATGTACATTACATGTAAAAGCATAATATACATATATGTATATTATGCTTAGTTGTTGTGTTGCCATTTAAAATCCATTAATTAACCAAAGTCTATTGCAAGCACACATGTCCTATGTCTCATCAGAAAACTAATGTAACACAGCAAAAAAGAACACAAAATGCAATAATGTAAACATCATCATGGTAATCAGATCATAATATTGTTTAAAATCTACTTCAAACTGTAATATTGAATAGTGAACACCAGACTGCTGCATAGGCCTAGGGGCCTACTACGTATAGGTTTCAACACGGTCTACAGTTTACTATGCTAGACAAACGAGGCGTAATACACTGTAGACTATGTTGAAACGTACTTATTTCATGGCAGTGATTGACGGCGTGTTCTGCCTGAGAATGGGTGCTGTACACCGACCTAGTTCACATTTTAGCTGTTTCACGTTTAATCAAAGGTACAATTTACAGAGAAAAAACTAAAATCATAAATCCTTGGGGGGTCCGTAGACCCCCAGCCCCCCTAAATGACGCCCCTGCTTACTGGCGTGGCATGGCGCCGTTGTACACTGACTTACTATGTTACGAGCGCCGTAGCTGAAGGGGTGGAGAGGTTAAAGGGTTCAACCCCTCTTTCCTACGAAACGCGGAGATTTTTGACAGTGCTAAACAAATTCTAGTGATCAAAGCACGGTCATTTGAATTGGCGTAAGCGACTGATAAATGTTGCCATGAGGATGCATTTCAAGAGTCGTAAATATATGAAAACAGGTTCGTAGAAGAACCCAGACTGCGTACGGGGAGCTGCTCGGTTAGATTGCCTGGCTGGATTTGTTGGAGGAAAAGGAGTAAGAAAGGGAAAAAAGAAAAAAACTAAAAAGGGAAGACGGAAGGAAGGGAAAACAAAGAAAAGAGTGAATGAAAAGATCAACCACCTGAGCATAAGTTCTGGCTACGGCTTTGTACTCAAATGGTACGTGCGACGAAAGTGTTGACCTTCCATTGCGCATGTCTTCTAGTATACGACAGTATCACTGAGTTAGAATTAGAAGGTTATGGTTAGCGTTAAAATCAGTACTGTACTAGAGTGTAATCGCGAATCTTTTGAACGGCTGTATGTTGGAATAACGGACCAGTCGAACTGATCACTACGGCAAAGGCTAATCCGCTTGTCAGCTAGTCCAATGATCTTCAAATCTTTGAATGCAACAAAAAGTTCTAATTTTTTAAAGCCAACATGTTTTTCTAAAATTTTATATTCAATCGTTTGGTCATATTGTTCTCTGCTTATACTGAAGACAATCTCTTGACCGATATAGCTAGCCTGTTGGTATATTTTTATAGACCTAGGCTATGCTTCGATTCTATCTCTCTGTCTGTACAATGTGGTCAATTGGAATAATATTAATAAAATGTTTGTCGTTGATCGGCATATCGGCTTTTTAAAAACTATAATGTTAACCACAATAGTTTATTATTCGGTGTTAAAAAATTGAAAAGAGAATGGTTTGCTTTGATTACTCAACATTATATGGTAGAACGCTGGAAAAATACAGCTGAAACCGTGCCTATGGCTCTCAATAAATTTTCATGTAATTGGCATTAATGTTAATTGTACAGTTAATGTTTTATTCGTGTGTTTATATTTATAGCTAATCCAATTACTATTATTATTATTGATATTTATATTGTACAAAAATGATCGAGGTTTTGCTTTGTAACAAAAAAGACAATCATTATATTAGTTCGCGTGAAAAATACACGACATAAAAAATTTGCACACGCTGTAGGTTCCAACGCCGCCTAGCTTTAGGCCACATAGAAAATATTTGATGAAATTTTTTCAGATAACGACGATGCGTAGATTAGTGATGTACAGTGTCAATGAGAATGTTTCAGAATTCAAATCATAATCATAATCAATCAATGTTATAGTGTCCTATCTACAACAGTTAGGCGGCCGATGGTGTATTACAATGTCAGTTGGCAAACCCCCGCAAAAAATAAAACTTTTTAAAGTACAAAGTTTGCAGCCCGTCGGAATGTATATTTTCGAAACTATAACACCATCAAAGGTCTAACGACAAGTGTTGGGTTTACGAAGAAATAAATGACAACGACGTATAACCATAAGCAGCAAAACGGGTACCAGAAAAACCTTATCATTTTTGGTTATCGTCGTTATCGATCGCTGTTGACAGCTCTCTATAATATATGTTACAAAATTAATATGACTGCTTCTGGTTTTGGTGGCCGCTTAATTGCTATTGCTGGTTATTGTCTGTTGTGAAACTGTATGAACTGTAGCGCGTCTTCCATAGCGACAGCTGAGCTTTCATGCTTATGATGCACTCGGCACAAACACTCCAGCGAAACTGCGTTTATCGCCGGATGCAGGAAATATCAACATTGTCACTGCTTATATCTCAGCAGACACGGCTCATCACTGGCGCTAAACAGACGTCTTATCATCACCGTCATTGTTATCATCATTTTATTATCATCATAACAGAGTAGAGACGACCGAAAATGGCTTTTTGCATTCCCATTCACTCTCATTTTCACTCTCAATTTTGTCACCAATTCCCATTCCCATGGGATTCCCACTGGGCTTTAAACTCTCCATTGGCTGTAATGCAAAATTTTGCAATTTTTAAATGGTTGCTATGGCAACAGAAGTCGTTAGGGGGTACACTTAAATGACGTCATCGGATAGCCCGGGCCCGAAAATAGGGGGTAGGTGCAAACAGCGCGCAATTATCTTTTGCGGGGACCGAGTTATACCGCTTTGAAATCCCCATAGGCCGTAATGCAAATTTTTAAAAATTGGGGCATAAAAACGGTAAATATTAAAAATTTAAATTGAAGCCATATAAGGAATGTGTCCGGCCTCAGGATGCTTCGTTTGAGCCATTAGCGGCGTTTGTCGATTCAACATACGGACCCGTAGCCGTGCGCAAGAAAAAAATAGACGCCTAACGACGAATTTCGCGCATGCGCAGCCACGCCTCCTTTGAACTAATTGTAACCAAATTTTGCATGTGGGGTCGGGTGGGCGATGTAATCACTGATGTCAAGTTTTATAACAATCGGTGAAGGAGTTTCGGAGTTACAGGATCCCCCAAACGCTATTTCCCGCGATTTCTCAGAGATGACACAGTTCCATGCACACTATGTTAACGAAACGCTGTTCTCGAAAGCTACAATTAGCGCTAGTGTTACACACGTCGCGGTTCTATTAGTGATTGGTAGTAACCTTGGTCTTATCTCTGATCGTTTTCGGGATACGGCCATTTGTACGGTAAAACTTTCCATTAAAATTGCGGCCAAACCGTTGCAGATGAAGACATGGTTAATATTGACAGCCTATAAAAAGTTGACAGCGCCCTATCCGATGGTACGATCGCAGATCCTTTACGGCTTACCGTTTAGCCACAATACTGCACGATTGACATACTGTAGTGCATTATGACTTTTTAAGGTCATTTAAGGTCACTAATTTTTATGTCATCTAAAAAAAGCGTATGCCACTTTCTGTTAATGATTGATAGTAACCTTGGCCCTATCTTTCACGGTTTTCGAGATATGGCTAGTTTTCTATTGAATTTTTCTTCCTTTCCTCATCATTTAATTCCCGATTTGAATATGTTTTCCTTGCACGAAATTGCTAAAATTTTGCGCGCCCAAGTTTAGCACACATGGCTAATTATTCCTGCAAAAATTTTTCCCTACGACCTAAAGTTTAGCCACAATACATCTGTTACAGACGGACATACAAACGGACGACAACTCACGGTGGGCTAAAATACTTTAACCAAAACTAAGTAAAGTGTGTGATCAAACAAACTGTCTTCACATCTTCACTGTGTACGATAGCAACATTGCCTGCTTCTGTAGGTTTAACTCGGTTGAAAAAATTCAATTAACTATTAAAGTTAAATTTTTAGCCGTACATGGTGACAGCTGAGCATCAACAATTCGTCTAGTATAGAGAGCGACGCCATTTTGAGCAAATCGTTGCTCGTAAAATAATACACAACCCTGAAAATGTTGGCTTTGAATCGGTCCACTGAGTGAGTGTTTTTGGTGAATTTAGTGAACGACGCTGACGTAACTGTGACGTAATCGTGACGTCATCATGAGTCAATTACCCGACGGTTCTACAACCGTCAAGTATACAGCAGCAGTACCATGAATTACTAGGAGGTCGTGCCGGGGTGAGTGGCATGTCATGACCATGACCATGCTAGCCTCTTAGCGGTTCACAAAGTTGGCTTTGTTTTCGATCGGCTAGCTCGACTTTTCCAGATGCAGAGGCCTAAAGGGTAATAATTACGCGTAAGAATCAACTACGACAAGAAAAGACAGACGTCGATTGGTTGCGTAATGGCCAGTCTGGTCTCCTGCAGCGTCGAACACTGCAGGGGCAGTTAAGCATGAAATGATCGATCAGCCGTTTGTTTGACGATCACGCTTGTCTGGAGCGATTAGACCGTCATTTTCCGTCCCCGGCCTGATGTCAACAGCAGCTGAAATGTTTCAGCCAATCACTGGAACAGCTTAAAGTGACTCCGACCTCATTCGACAATCCAGTCGTTTCAACACTTGCTCGCTTTCTCCATGTCACACTAGTTCTGCCTGTTGTGTCCAGAGGCCTCACGGGTACATAACATAAACTATACGTCAGCTGATAGGTCGATGTGCTTGCATGCATGTGTGTGTGTTTTTTCAATTTTTTTTCTGTTGTATATATCTGTCCTTCTGTCTGTGGTTTCTACCGTGTTTCGGTGAATAAAGATTGATATATAACTTGACGTGTGCAATCGTGCGATACCAATCGAAAGACAGTATCAGATTCTGTGGTTGCAATATACCAACCGTCGACAGCCGTGGACTAAGTGTGTTGAACCGCTGTTTGGAGTGTAGCATTGGCTTAAACCTATTCTTCTGCATACAGTGATATAACATAAAAGCACATAGAATTTCGGCTTGATGTAGGCCTACAGTCACAAGTGTAGCGTTTATCGACGACGTGATGGCGCGTGAGTTCGTCACTGAACAAAAGTTTCAACACGATTCACATTAACCCGGTCGCGAGTATATTTCACTACACGTTGAAGCCTCTGATTATCGGACTACCGCTGCAGTTGACGATTCGCACAAATTAAGCTTCGTGACGACGGGGAGACGGGAGAGAAAGCGTGAAGTGGGTGGATGTATTGTACGAGCTAGCATTGAAAGATAACAGAGACGACATCAGCCTACGTAAGCACGTCCGGTTCGACACTCAACAAGCGTTGTGTGTTGATAAAGTTGGGGCAGGAAGGTGCAATTTTCTGAGATGCAGCTGCAAGTTTTCAACTGAGAACATTATACAGTGGTCAGCATTTTGATTTGGTACCCAAATTTTCCCAAAACAGCCCTTAAATTGTAACCTTTTAGAAAAAAAACATTTTTCGACAAAGCAAAATTTGGGGATGGGCAACTGATGCCCCCTGTTACGATGCTTCTGGTGAAATGACTGTAAGCGGATCAGATTTCGCGGGCGTCATGTGATCGGTGCATGGTTGGGTCGGTAGACACATTCTACAGAAGCCCCTGTTTACTGTTGTCACCGGCTTTCAAACGACCAGTCCCCTAGCCCACCATCAACATCCGGGTTGCTATGCTGACAGCTCTATTGTTTAACTGGACTGAGCAGATAAACCTATTCGGCCTATATTATCGAAACTTGACTAACCAAGTTACTCCGATTTACCGCGGTGGACTTGTTGCTTTACAACGTGCTGTGGATTTTTGTACGGCTTGTTGTACAGCGTAGTGTGCAAAAAAACCCAAAACAAGTTCACGTAGATCGTATTCTTCAATCTGAATATGCGAAAACTCGACAGTATATATATATTATATAGGCAGTACAGATAGTTTTGATCAGCACAATGTTAATCGTAACTGCAGCGGATACAGGGCTAAAACTGAGTCGGATCTAGCGGAACAAATGCATCAAAGAAAAGAGACGTACGTTAGAACCACAACAACGACTTGCAATTGTTCTTCTGATCTAGGCGTTACTGACCCCGATAGGTCCAGTCACTCAGCGGCGCTCGTGTCTGGAACGTCGTCAACGTACGTTGGACAGGCGCTGCGCAGCGGTCTGACGACACTCACTGACCACGACGACGACGAAGAAGATCATTATCATCATCATCATCATTATCATCATCATCATCATTGTCATCCATGGTTGATCCAACCACATCACCGGCAGCGGTCCAGCGGCGTCGACGTCGACTACCGACAGGGTTATGATCACGTTGCGACTGTCGGCCGCTCGTCGTGCGACGACTTACGACGTCGTGCAAGTTCTAACACCTGTTCCACGACGACGTCGGATGAGTTCACCACAACAACAGCTTACCGATGCAGTTCTGTCTCATACTATCTTAACAGCAGCGTCTTGTCGCCGGATTCCTGGCCACACAACGGGTACACCGCGTACTGTTAATAGGCATAGGCCTATACACCGTCAGCTAGTGGTAGTTTTTTTTTGGTTTGAGCCCACTTTTAAATTTATTAACGCATTTTAACGCTGTCTGCTCACGTGAAGTAGAACAAAAATTAAACAAAAATGAAACAATTTTGTTGTAAATTTGTTTAAGTTTTGTTTTAATTTTATTATTGTTTCTGAAACAAAGAAAAACAGAATTGTTTTCTTTTTTATATGCGGTCAGCGTAAGGTTTCAGTAAAATATTTAACTACTTACATATGATACAATAATTTGGTGATTGGTAATGGTATACTTTTACGCAGTTGGTGGGATGCTAATGCTATAGCCAAGAAATATCAGTTTCAAGTTCCCTTTAATTCGTACCAAAAGTGGTAACCTATTTGATACAAATCAGAGTATTAACTCCATATTATACATTATACGGCACAAATGCGTGCGATTTGATTAAACCGTTGTCGGTAAAATATTGAAATACTGTGAGTTTTTGATCGCTCCTAGTTGTTGTCATCATTATCATTTCGTTGCAGCCTCGTCTTCGCTGGTCTTCGCGTTAGTAGGGTTATGGGGTGTTTACACGATCCAGCAAACGTCCAGCAATTCACGTGTATTTTGAATAAATTTGCTGGAAGTTTGCTGGACGTTTGCTGGATCGTGTAAACACCTTATTAGTAAGGTATAGGCCTACCTACTTAAGCGATCAGTTCGCGCATTCGTACTGTGTTTATAACTTATGGTTACGGTTATCATGCGTAATCAAACAGACAACAACGTAAACGACCTAACGTGGAACCGAATAAGTATGTTAAAACTGTGGTTTCTGAATGTATCGGTTTTTTTCTGCAGATGGGCATCTACGTTTTCACAGAATAACTGTGTAAGCTTAGACGACTGTCGTCTGTCGGCGTCGCGTGAACAAGAGACAACTGACGATGAAGACCACGGAACCATTAACTCTCAAAAAACGCGCCAGGTAAGTTGTATATTGTTCACTAAAGATAAGTCAAACAAAAGTTGCCAAATATTAGTGGCGATTGTTAAACAGAATTTTTGAAAATTGTGTGTTTAGTTTCCTCTTCCATAGTGTTTGTGCTATCTGCGTCTGACGTTCTCAAAGGCAGTCGTGTACGCCTGAGCGAAGAAAGACGTTTTATGATCAGCATTTATATAAGCTAAATGGTGCAATGTTAAATAAAATTTATGCATGTGCAATAAAACTAGCGCATAAAAAACAAAAACGATATCGCATGCGATAAAAACAAAACATGGAAAGTTAAAACTTAACGCAACACTGTCTACTCTACAGGAGCGACAACATTAGGAGGAACTGGGAGAGATGTTAGCTTGATCAGATCTGTATGGTTTTCGTTTAATATTAGTTTTAGCTTTATCGCAAATGTACGCAAAATTGTTGCAGATATAAGGTTTTTGATTACAATGATTTGTAGAAACTTAAATTTTTTTTACAAGATATTGCAACGATGGAGATCAGGTATGGTGGGACATCTAGTGATCAGTTTTTTGCAAATTTTCCGCAGAGTGCGCCGACGAAATAATTTTCACAATAGGCCAGTATTTTGTGAAATATCACAAATCCTGCAGCTTACTTTTTCGGCTTACCGACGATACCGTGTACATTCAGTTTTTCTTTAAACTGTGTGGCGCAGTTCCGTCAATTGTGGTGTTCGGACGCAAGTTTTCTTGCGGATCGCGCATCCTCGACGTTCAGCCGCCCATCCGTCGAGCGAGCCGCTGACGTCACTCGTCTTCCAGACAACGTTGATAGACGTCAGATGACGTCACTGTCAGCCGTACAACCACGAAGTCAAATGTCGGTGACGGAGGTTAGACAGCAGCCAGCGTCAACATCATACAGTGCAGCAGCTGTATCGACGTCGTCACTGCCAATGCCTGATGTAGTTCGCGAGTCAATCGTCGACCGTGGAATTGCTACACCTTATGCTGCCGCTCGCTCGTCTCCAGCTGCGCTTACTACACTCCATCCCCCTCTGCTGCCGGTTACGGTAATTCACATCTCTTACGATTACTGTGTCGGTGTATGGTATTTGGGTTGTAAACGACGACGGACCATTGACGCAAAGCTATACATATAGTAGCCTAATGAAAGAACATAATAGACAGCGATGTAAGGGTCAAGTCATGAGTACAACAGCCGTGAGTCAAACGCCGTATTTTACGTCAACGAAACGTCTTATCCTGCACGATATACACTGCGTATACACTATACACAATATACAGCATTTTCACATAAAAATGGTTATTAAAAGACAATAATTAATAACCTAAAATGTTCAGATTGAGGCAGTTTACGCCTATCGATGAAGCACATCAAACACCATGACGTTCTTTCTCAAATTTTCCAACGCAACGAGCAGTTGTCCAGTTTGTTTCATGTAGCACAGACGCAGCGGCCGCTGGTCGTTCAGCTGATGTTTATCGATGATGACTCGACGTAGCTTCAGCTGAGCGTTGAGCAGCAGAATGCGCCGATTGAGAGAGTCTGCTACAATGACGTTACCGTGAGAATCGACGGCGACGTGTTCAGGCCAGCCGAGTGATGGTAGATGTGAACCGCTGAACTGACGCAGCTCTTCACCATCTGTGTCGACTTCGCTGACTTGGCACTGGTTCAGTTGTGTGTTGTGGTGACCGACGATGAACGTACCGGTCGGTGACTCGACGGCGTGTTGTATATCCATGTAACGCGACAGTTGAACATATCTAAGCTGATTGCCGATTGCGTCCAACTGCATCAGTTGACTGGCGTTCCATGACGTCACCAGCAGGCGAGTTGACGTCACCGACAGTTTCCATGGTTTAAACGCGTCCGACGAAGACTTTGACCACCAGCGTTTTACGTCAGCGCCGTCTGCCGACACTCGCCAGATACATTCGCCGCGATAGTCAGGAACATAGAGCTGAGACGTTTGCTCACAAACTGCGATGTCAGTTGGGTCTTCCAAGTCTTTGACGTTGATGTCCGTCAGTTGCTGGTGTCTTATAGCGTTGAATCTCAAGACTGATGACGACTTACGACAGACCATGTAGACAACGTCGTTTAGGCCTAACTGAGTCACACCTTTCACGTCGCCTACAATACACGACACATCACGCTAATTACCGTCCCATCAGACATCGTCATTTCATCGTAATGATAAATACAGTGCAATGTTTACAAAATTTTGAGACTATCGGGGCGTTATTATTTCCTATCTGTAGGCCTATATCAGCCAGTCAACGACGCTAGGCCTAATGAAGCTATTTTAAGCGCGACAGCACGTAGTGCTTAGCGAGTACTAGCTTTCGTAATTCTGTCCGTCTGTGTGTTTGTCTGGCACAACCCGATACCGATTCCAGCCCAGGTAAAACAGACTTCTTGTTTGTCACCGCATGATAGCGTAGAGTCTTTAATTTATTGTGACAAAATTCTGTGCCGTTGGAGGAAAAGACGGACGAGAGCGTCAAATAGGGTACCCCTAAAAGTCATTATTTTACCGCTATTGACTCGTTTAGTGTGAAAACAGTTGCAGATAGGCAGAGACTTGATGCTTATTATAAAATTTTTGAACGTACCAACATTGATGACCTTGAACGACTCTGAATCCTCAAAATAATGGGTTTTAATAAATTTTTCACAATTTTCGGCTACGGCACACGTTTTAAATGCTTGGAGATAAACCAAGACAACAATTATATAAAATTTTTAGCATCTAACGTAGATTTCAGAAGTTCGAAATTTTTAGAAGAATTTCAAAAATCGGTCACAGCTTGGCAAAGATATGCTAGAAATACAAAGGGTTGTTTTATTATGGAACATGGTGTGGCCGGAGCTGACAGTGAAAATTTCGTGACTTTAGTTTGTGTCGTTTTGATAGAATCGCAGAGTGTAACGAACGGGCGGACGGACAGACAGACAGACACCTCTACGACAGCTAGGACAAAGCTTCTGTGTAGCAAGCTATGCTGACGCCCTCTAATAGGGTGTTTACACGATCCAGCAAACGTCCAGCATTAGCATGTGTATTTTGAATACAACTGCTGGAAGTTTGCTGGACGTATGCTGAATCGTGTATACACCCCATATAACTCGCTTGCGTGTGCAGTCTGTGTGTCTGCCTGTTGTCGCTCCTACAGCAGCAACATTTATTCGATTTTAATGAAATAATTATTTCACAATCGGTTAAGTCCACAAGTAGAAACGAGTTCGTTACCGATCAAAATACAACGATCCCTTTTCCTCGTTCACTTTAATTTTACCCCCATTAAATGTTTTCAACCAATTATATCACAGTGACGACCGTCGAGGCCTGTCGAGCGACTGTAGGGGGCTAATAAGTTGCTTAGCAATTCTCACATAATTATGATAAAACAGCACAACTAATTTTCATAATACAAGTATCACAAACGCTGTAAGTTACTCACAGTCGCTATCATCTGACTCATACAAGTGCTGCATCTCAGCTGATCGCTGAAACGGACGACACGAACCTGTAACCATTAGCATAGTCCCTAATCCATGCACAATGATCGTGTGTTTGATAATGGTCAATGCTTACTAGCGCATACCCACCAATAGCAAGCATTGACCATTCTCTAGCGAGTGTAAAAACTGGAGGGGGCAGTATCCCGTAGGGCCGAAATGGAGTCTTCCGAAAAAAGGCCGATATGTGTGGATCAGAGCCATCATCTGTGTATTGTTAGTGAACACAAGCATACCGGACTTTTTCAGCGAACAGGGAATGAATCGCTGTCAACACATTAGTTTTGCAATTTTGGACGTCTATTCGTTTCGTAAGCTAATAAACGTAGGCCCTCTCTATGCAATGCAAATGTGATACAAATGTTTTCCGACAAATAACATCAAATGAAGATTAAGGCTTTAGACTAGGTTAGTGATTACCAACTAAAGTCAGCTTGTAAGGACGCCATATGCATAGCCCCATCTAATGTTACCCAAATGATTTTTGCTGTTTTAGAGGACTGATATCATCACATCGTCTTTACACACAGTTATAAACTGGTAAGTTTTTTACATATATATTTGCATTTTTATTGCCAAAAGTCGGGGAATAAGCCTGACGCATGTAAAAAGCTATATAGCAGGATCCGTATCTTTACTTTTACCTTTTTAAGGTAGAGCAGTATATCTCCGGTCGAATACAGAACGTTGGATGTGTCTACTGCTGCTGCTGCTCCTACTACGCTGCTGCTCATCATTATACCTGGAAATCAGGGTTGACTGTGGTAGACTTCGACTGACGTCATCTAATTGCCAAACTCTCAACCCGCATCTCCGTCAGATGCAAGGATCTTGGTGATATTTGCTGTACAAACCGAGTTATAGCCCATTTTGTCTTAAATTTTGTTGCCATGGCAACAAGGGTCGGTCGGGGTAAAATTCAGTTAGCAGCATTTGATGGCCCATTTCCGAAAACTCTACCACAGATGCAAGAAAAATCTCGCTGATATCTCTTACACAAGCCAAGTTAAGCCAATTTTATTCCAAATTTCGTTGCCATGGCAACGGGGGTCGGTCGGAAAAATGTGATTGGCGGCATTCGATGGCCCATCCCCGAAAACCCTCCTGTAAGCGCAAAAAACTCGCCAAAATCTCTTACGCAAACCGAGTTATAGCCGATTTTATCTCAAATTTCGTTGCCATGGCAACAGGGGTCAGTCTGGGAAAATAGGATTGGCGGCATTTGATGGCCCATCCTCGAGAACTCTCCTGTAGCGCAAAAATCTCGCCAAAATCTCTTACGAAAGCCAATTGTGTCCCAAATTTCGTTGTTATGGCAACGGAGGTCAACCGGGGGTAAATATAAATATCACCATTAATTAGGCCGATCCCAAAAACTATATCAAATAGAACCAAAAATTACGACTCTATTTTGCACACAACGGCAGTTATGACAGTTTAAAGAATTTTTAAATTTTTTTCATAGGCGCCATTGTAATTTGTTTGAATTTTTTGAATAAATAAATCAAAAATTAAATTTTTATTTTGAACAATTAAAAAGGCACTTTCTTGTGCAGAATCGCATCATTTGACGTATTAAGCGTAAAAATCGGTCTAACGAACTCGCTTGTAGGCGAGTTGAAGAACCAAAAAATGTAGTAAATTTCGAACAGGAGGGGTGTATATTTAACCTATATGGGGAGCAAAAACCTCTGAACGGATTGAGCCCAAATTTTTACTGGTGGTAAGGGTTTACGACCTAATTATGTTCTTCAAATTTGGTGACGATCGGTTCAGGGGTTTTTGGTTGGCTGAGGGTCAAAGTTTGCCTTTTTCCCATTGACTTTGAAGGTCGTCCTTACAACACTCACACTATCGTGTGAGGTGCGATAGTGTCAGCACTACCGTGCTGCACTGCGAAAAGCCAGCATACAGTGATTATGACCAGCTATGTGATATAACAAACCGGATACTGTAGTCTTCAGATGTAAATTTGTCTAGGTTTACAACTTTAATATGTTGACTTGTCTAGCCAGGATCTACTGTATAGAAACTTACGTTCAATGAGCTTCTTGAGCTGATGCCTGACCCAGTGCGGAGTTGGTGATTGCGGCCAGCCAGTCAGAGTCTGGTACCAGTCGGAGCAGACTGAAGACAGCAAACAGAAAGCTAGTCTCTCAGAGCTGCTAGAAAGCCCAGACTCGCATGGCCAGCTCTCGTTATCACCCTCCAAGTCACTGGCGTACATCTTCACGAACGTCCGCATCAGTACCGCTTCCAGCATTTCAAGCGGTATATCACTAATTTTGTAAGCCTACAACAAAACATTCGAAGTTCGAACATTGCGCTTGCACTTCAACACCGTTTGTTACTGATTTCATTCGACAAATATTTTACGCAAATTTGCTGAAACCCTACAAATACTCCTCGCCAAGTTTCGGCTTATTTTGTTACAACAAAACCATTTTGCCTTTTTAAGAGCATAATAACCGGTAAATTCTGTACATGCTACAGGCGTATTGAATTAGGCCTAACTGTTTTATAGTTAAGTTCTAAATTCTGCTACCAATGACGTTGTGACATTAATGAAATCAGGAGGAACGGAATAACGGATTACGATAGTTTGGAAGCGTTTAATGCAAAAAGTCGACTGGGTCAAATAATACCGATGTACATGTAGGTCAAGGAAAAGTCTAAATAAACATGATGGTAACGCTTTAAAAAGACTGCGTTTTAACATTTTACTTGCCGATGTTCAAGACAAGAAACAATAGAGATTGAAAATCACCGAAACCAGTGTGTCTGTGCGTGTGTGTTTCAACACAAATCGCAGATGATACCGTTAGAGGTCGCCGCGTGTTGCTTGATAAAGTTGTCGCATCTGCCGACATTCTATCCGCCTTGCTGGACTCATGTTCTTCAGACACATTTACGTACATATTATTAACTGCTATAGCGTAGCTGGTTGCTAACATATATAACATACTATTCTAACTTAATGCAGATCTATTTCCAAAGAGTAAACGTGACGTTACTGTTTGTTGAGATGTGGCACATCAAAACGCATCGATGTTGTTTAAGCTCTTATGTCAAAAAACTATATAAATTATTTATTATCACAGCACGTGAGGCTACGGCTATCGGTCGTCGGTTTACCTTGTGAGAAACTGAAAAACAGCGTGGATCGTTTATACTCTGTCAGCGGCCATGCGAGTTTTTTGACACGAACTGTGTAAGTAGCAGCTGAAAGGAAAGCGAAGAGTGACTGAACAATGTCTTTAAGTTTTCCGCTGGACCACTGATGTCGCAAGCTTTTGACAGCTGGCAGTGTCATGCAGGTGAAGACGAGAGCAAGACTGTTGGCTCGATCCAGTACGACCAATCGGGTCTGATAGCCAAGAGGTCGAACGATTTCATCGAACTGTTTACGCAGCTGATTTTGCTCATCGGCAGAAATTTTCCTCCACTGCGACACGATTCTCTCTTCACACTGAGTGACGTCATCAACTGATGACTCGTCTAGTTCAGCATCGACACCAATCACTGCAGCTGAAACATTACACAGCTACAGCGTCAAAACAGACAACGAAATTCAGCTCTTACGTTAAAAATATTTTGCCATAGTTTCAAGCCAATGTCAAAAAGATTTATTAAGCCTACTCATTCCACGCTGCACTTATTACACTGTGCATGTCTACAGTAAGATATCGTGTTAATAGCCCACCGGAGCAGTCATACGTGAGCAAATAAACGACAGTGTATAGGCTAACACAATAAGATGGTCGAATTCAGCTAAACTAAAATGACTTGTGCTGAAAATAATCTGACCTTCATCAGTAACCAACAGCGGTACCAAAAACGCTTGTTCCTTAGCTAAAACGTTGATAAAGTTCTGGAAGTCAGCAACACTTCTTCTCGTTAAGAACTCGAGAAGTTTGTCGTTACGATCACGTGGTATTTGCGTGTAGATGATGACGTGTCTTTGTGGCCACGTAATGCAGCCAGCAGAGGCAAGCTCGGTGATAAACTCAACATTGGGGTCAATACGATCCAGCAGCTGAACTCCATTGATGGACAGCTTGCGAGACTGAGCTTCGTCCAAAGGACGGACGTCACCGCACCCAGCCGGAATTTCTACAGTTTACATTGCACAATGGCGCACAGTTCAACTTAGCTCAAACACAATGTCATTATTGTGCTATACATTACACTAACTAACTGTGTTTAGGATAACAGAGTTTGTAGTAATTTTGCACAACTATTTTAAAATAATGTAAAAAAAACATAGTTTCTATTTTAGTGTAAATCTGCCCTATTGTCAGCATGCTTTCTCACAACTTTGTGACTTTGAGGTTAACTTTTATCATTGCCCCTTGGCCCAGTACCAAATTATACTGCTTGGTGACAGAGGCACATATGTGTGAACAACACTTGCCCAGAGTCGTTACCTGGCAGTGCAACGGCCGGGAGTGGAACGAGCAAACTCGTGATCACTATTCCAACACGTTAACCGCTTGACTAACAAGCCACACTATTTATCAAATTAAAAAAAATATTTTAAATAACTTTTGGTAAGAATAAACCAAAATATGTGAAACAATAAAGTCTAAGAATAATGCTCGTAATTGATGCAAGGTTTGAAGTGGAAGGTTATGGGTCGGTAAGGCATAACAGCTGCACTTCCTTGGTCGCCTGGCTGGAAAGCATGACGCACCACCTTCTTTCGTGATATAATTACAAAATAACATATTTAATGCACAGCGGGCCTGTTTAATCACACTCCGACAGTTTCCATACCGGCAGTTATTCCCTTCCACTTCAAGCCAGGAAAAATGTGACATTATATTTTTGGATGATAGTGCTATACAGTCGATAGGTAAGTTGCGTGGTGTTTCTGACTTCCATTGTGTGTGATGTAATTTGCGACATGTTCCTGTTTAGTTTGCGGCAAGACTTCCACGAACTTTTTGCACTGATCTTCTACTGTCAGTAGATCGAGCAAGGCATCATTCCTCTCATACACTGTTGCCTTGCTGCGAACGGTGGCGATCTGTCTGCGGGTCAGAACGTTAGTGGCGAGTAGATCATTAAGCAGCCCAAAGTCAGGTTCAATAATCTCCGCCAGTGATGACTTTAGTTTCGCTATAGCTAAAAATACGCTGCCAGCCTTGTCATCTGCATGTACGAAGTGGCACGTTTGTATGCCACTATGCATCGCATACTATCAGTGGCGTCGTGAGTCAACGAAGTTATGGGGCAAAAACTGAAAATTGCAATTTTTGGACAAACTGCTGCAAATTAACGACAGATAAATGTGAAAATTTCATTTTTGCTAATGAGTTTTCTAAAATGCTAGATTTACAGTATCACTATTGTCTGTCTGCAAGATAAAACATTATTAATTTAAGATTTAATGAAAAGCCATACTGTAAAATGTTACATGAGCTCGGCAGTTGCAAAATGCAGTACCAACAAATCGTAAAAGAAACATTCCAGCAGTCTCATAAGCATGCATAAACGTGGCACCGCTAAAAACATAACCTCTTTGGTTGCCGCCGCTATAAGTGAGCAATGATGTAACAAATAAGACTTTTTAAGTGTAAAAGTGTTTAGACGCTTTCGCATAAACAGTTGGACTACCTGCCGCATGAGACGGAACCTCGTGTTGCTCTGTTCGTGGATGACCCGGTTTCGTCGCGTGAAGTGATTGCATGAATTCCGTCAGGTCACTAGAAGTACATGTACCTCTCTGCCGAGACTGACGTAATGTTCTTCGAGAGGCTGCCGACCGGTCTGGGCGTAATGACCCAGCAATAACACCGGCTAGCCGTCGCTCCAGGGCAGAACACACCGTCGATTGCAAGCACGTTTCAGCACTATCATAGTACTACCAGTACTATCCTTACTATACCCTTGTTACACTCGCGCAATGCACTTTAGACTGTGACGTAACGTACAGAATGTCAGATCTAGTCGACCTACTTGCACCGGGGTAAATTACAAGCTTATTCAAACACTGTAACATAGTATCAACTTTACCTTCGGCAGCATCTCCTGCCGCTGTCGCAAGAGCTGCATCGGCATCAGTTATGTCACCAGCAGTAGCAGCATCTTCCGTAAGATTCAGTTTAGTTAGGCCTATCAATTCATCGACTGGACCTTCTGACATCTTGATGTTCAACGTTGAACTGTACATAACATAACCAACGATTGCACTTGTATTGAGTGTGATCTGTTTATCTAATAATTTTTGACGACCCATTTGATGGCGTGTGGGAGGCGACGTTCCGTAGCGCTGATAAGGGATTCCCATTAATTGCTGAACTACCTAGATTCACTCTTTAACGTTTGAAATTTTTAAAACATTCAATATGCCACTAACTGTAATAAGTAACATGTAAGAAAACAGTACTTGATTTTCGTCATAATGAATTCGTTGGCAACGTTGGTTATGCGCTTACAATAATAATGTCCAACAGTTTTTTAAAAGTTATAGGCATACAAGTGCGTTACAGATTCTGCGTCGTATGATCGCATGCAGGCACTTGCCGGTATCCATATTGTGAACACAATTGCAGGAACTTTTTAATATAAATAGGCGCCTATCGTATACGAACGTCCGCCGAGTACGACATTATTGTCACAATAATCCGCCAAGTTTTCTTGACATTCGTCGTTATTTTCTGAGTGTTCAGTGTACGTCAGTAACACCTTAAAGCGTTAAGCCTGTACAAAGCGACAGAAATAAACTGAACTGAACTGTCAGTTCGTTCATTCGTGCAACGCAACTGAACTAGCATTTCAGTTCAGCTCAGTTTAATTCAGTAGATTTCTGTTGTCCTGTACACGCCTTTAGGCTACAAAGACCTTGCAGATAGGCCTACAGGCGTGGTTTGGCCCTCGCATGAGTTAAGCCTGCACTACACACAATAGACATTGAGCCGACTCGCCTAGCCTTATATATATTTATTATTTATTATTGCCTACTGAAACGTGATTGGTCAGTGCGATATGTTTACCAGCAGAACCTGTTTAACTTACTCACACCAGCAGCCAGTAACGTGCCTATAGTCGACATGCTTCGCTGGTCGACATTATTTTACATAAGATTTATAGTTTTTACCTGCTACGAAACGACCTATACAACTCAGTAGATATAGCAATAAAAATCGTGGAAACTATCGACCGTCAATGACTTAAATGTTTTTAGATGAACGCGTTTACCAAAAGGACCTTTCAAGATTCACTCGACCGTCTCACAGCCCGCTGTCTAATTAGACTCGATCTTTCCAGCTCGCTGCATATCTGTTAACCGTAGTTTATTCATTATTTCCTCGTAAAGCCCACTTCGTCATGATATGACGACAGTTACTTTAATGATGAGACAGATAGGCCCTTACACTCCAATAACATCTAAACTGTCGACAGTTTTACACCTGCCTGAATAGGCCTAGAGGTACGAGTGTAAAGCGGAGTTTACACTTAACGCAACGCACGCAACGTACACAATGCACGCAAAAAATACACAAGAAAGTAAGTAACAAGCGCAATGAACGCAATGAACGAAAGAAAAAAGCGATCAACAAACGCAACTGACGTAGCTAACTCAACGGCTGTTCTAATAATATTATAATACTACTCGATCGGTCGTCTGTATTTGCAAGTAAATACCGCGCAGAAAAACAAAATTCTAAACTACTTGGTTTACTTAAAAACGCGTGCAGAACGACACAGTTCAGTTTTTGACAAAATGACTAATGGGCAAGCAGGGCGAGCCCACTGGTCATTGGTTGCATGGCGTGTACATGAGTCACGTAGATCATCAACGCCGTTAGACAATGCCTACTGTAATGCATTACTGTTTTCTTATTGGTCAGTTCGTCATCAAAACTAAACCATATCGGTTTATTTCAGTTTTGTCACTCTGTGCGTCGCTCCATACGTGTCTTGACGGTTCTTAGTTAGAACGCTCGCTTGAATTAGGCAACAACATTATCCGTGACAAAAAAACTTGTATCAACTGATTCGCTAGATGGAGTTACTGTTTGCCAATGTTCTGAACATTCCAATTCTAATGTTCTAAAGCTGTTTCTTACGCCCAAATAGTGGGGTAGCCAGAAAATGTAAATTGGCGGGGCCTCGCCTTTTTCTCCTTCCCTTTTCCCCCTTTCGTCCCCTTTTCTTTTTCTTTCCCTTTTTTCCTTTTCTTTTTTTCATTCTTTTTTTCCTTTCCTGTCCTTTTCTCATAGAAGTAGGATTCCTAAAATCTAGCTAGGGGACCGGGGTAGCGCTGTAAGCTCCCCATCGGGGTCTGAGGCGGAGCCGCAGCCGAAATCAAATTTGGTCTATTGTAGCTATAAAATATGAGATCTGATTGCAACAACTGTAATTATTTTCCTGGGAGTCAACACTGACGAAATTGGCACATTTAGTGTAATTTAAAGGTGTGCTTAGGCCTATATTTTGCCTGAAAAATTGAAGAAACCTGTGCCCCTGGGTCTCCCTTTGGCTATTTCATTGCGCCCAAAGTCATTTTTTGGATTTGTCGTAGGCATGTGGACCTGTACAACTTTGATGGATTGATGATTTCATTAGTCTTAGTCTTTCGTTAATCTCGTCAATCGTATAAGCTTAGTCACTGTGCTTGTATCGTTTATTTTTTAATCTGTAATTTTTTGGTCTTTTTGTGCACCTGCGTTGCGCCGAAAGCAATGAAATTATTGTTATGGTTGTCGTGAACTTGTTCTGGATTTCCTGCAGACTTTCGAGGCCTGCGCCACACAGCTTAGCGGCGTTGTCGGCCAAAAAGTAGGCGGGGCTGAAAGTTGCGCTTTCCGACAGGTACTGCAATTTTCCGACAGAATTCCAACAGACAATAATGCAAATGACTTACAAAAAAGATTATGGGAGTTTTCGGCTTTCAAATTTTAAATTTTGTCGACAATTTTCTGACAGCCAAACATTTACGGTGGGCAATTGCCTTTCCATTCCCCGACGCCATTGGTACTGGCTTGTCGTATAACAAATGCACAATACATGTAAATCGAAGTAAGTAGAGTATGTGCTGTATTGTGCTATAAATAGCTGTGTGGATCCGGTGCTGACGTCATGCTGCATGATGACGGTGACTATTCAAGCATGACGCCGTGCGGACGACGACATCGACGGCAGCAAATCGGCATCGACGTTGACAGCCCGTCGCGGTGGCAGAACGACAGATGCAAGAAAGACACCCACAATATTAGTAAGCACTCGATTCAGCGACGGCGTGCCCAGAAGGGGGCAGGGGTCAGTTGCTGTCCCCAAATTCTAGCTTGCCCAAAAATACAAAAGTTGGGGCTAGAAATTCATACTTGGGCCAGGACATTTTAGGGACAAAATAGAAATCTTGAGCAGCCATAGTCTTTTATGTCGCAAATTTGCAGCCGCCTGTCAGAATATTGCTACTTCTGTCCCCTAGCTGTTTTTAATGATCCCTCTGATTCGACTCACATCACAACAAGAACGAGCGTACTGTCGCAGCGAACACTGTACGATGTGTTTACTGTTTACAACTGTGATTTCAGTTGACGTGACACACAGTAACTGAATTTCGCGCCGCGAATTCTAGGGATGTTTCTTATATCGCTGACGTTGGGCTACGAAGAGCTAATTCAGTATGTCATTTTAATTACGTTCCAAATAATACAAGCTTTATGGTTACGATACGTCAACGTTAAAGGACGGACGGGCAGCTTACGATGGCAATGCATCGCGCACTACTACTACTACTAATAATAATAACGATAATCAGGACAACGTTTATGGCTTTGCCACACTCAGCCTGTAAGATGTTTGTTCTGCATTTGACTGAGCATTCCTCGGCTACATTTGTGTAAAATTTTTCTTCTGCAGATTGCATATATAGTTATTTTTTTTCTGAAGCTAAACTGCTGTACTGTTTTATGGGTTTTTCTTGTTCGTGTTACTTTGTTACTTTGCTAATGTGCGTTTTTTTCAAATTCATTAATAAAATAATGCGAACTGTATATAACACTTTTTGATAACCTGTCTAATTTTTCCCGAATTCATTGATTAGATTGGCCCGGGCTTCAAGAATGGACTTTTGAATGCTGCAAGAGGCTTTCTGCATGTTTGGCCTACGTAAAATCGCTGTAGCGTATTATTACTGAATACTGACAGAAAAAAACTCATATCAGTATCGACATGTCGATGTTTGTGACGTTGCAGTTGAACGCCGAAGACGCTTCACGATAAACGACAAAATTAACGAGTTGGCGTCGCTGCTACCGATCAAGTAAGTAAACGACTCCGGCAGCGTTTTTTTTCATTATTTCTGGGTCCACAGTTTAAACACTGCTGATAGTGATCGACGGTAAGAATTAAACGATTACCCGCGGCTTGATCGGCTTGTTACTTATTTCTTGCTGACAGTCTACTAAAAACTAGGTCTTTGACCAGGTAATAATGTAGTCAGAGCCCGTTGTCGACAATTCGCCATCGAAAACATGTTTCCGACAAATCAGAATGTTCTGTACTCGCAACGTGTGGCGGAGACCTGGACGCAAACCTGGATTTAATGGAAGTTGGTCCCAAGTGAGCTGAGCTGGCGCTAATCCAGTCGACATCAGCGGATTCGTTAGTCCATTTGTTTAATTAGCACGTTGACCTGTTCAGTTCTAGCCGCTTCGACCAAATCGCTAAGCTGCAAGCGAATTAATCTGAACGACTTCATGCGAGCGAATTAATTTTCATTATACCCACTGCAGCTGGCCGACAGAGATCAGATGTGGCCACTGCGACAACTAACTCGAGCCTAATAAGTTTGTTCATTGCTTTCCGCGTGCGCTGACATCGTCCGTGAAGATACCTCGTTAATTTCCTCGTGGACGTGTTAACTGTCAAGCTTGCTTCTGGACTGTTCCGCACGGTGCGTCATGAAAAGCCGACGGGATGAAACTCTGCTACGACGAGTTGACGTCGTTATAGCCTTGGCACCTCGCTACTTACTCCCTGTTGATGGTAGTGTCACTGTCTCGGGATTTGGGTCTCATGCATCCCGGGGCTGCCATGGCATGCATGTTTCATGCCTCTGATGTCTGATGTTCGCTGCGTTTAACTGATGGCGTTGTTAATATCAGCTGAGCAGAGTTGAGACGCTGGCCACGCGATGTCGTGTTTCGGTTATACTTAGCTCCGCCCACCGACACACCCCATTCACCCGTCACTGTCGATATTCCAGAGTCTCAGACACTCCATGGACTAAAGAAAGCATACATTTCGAAACACAGTTAATGGGCGCCGGACGATGCCAATAGGTGCGAATGCATTAAGAGAAAGCGGAGAAGTCGACGCCTCTGAGATGACGTAGCCGTGGGCAACCGACGCACACCCGCCGTGCTGTTTATGCGGACAGCAAAGACAACAGCAACAACGACTATTAACGCTGGATTAACGGACTGCTAATGGCCTAGGGCATTTTGCAATAGCAGCAGGGCCCGCTTTACTGCAACATGCAGCGGTGGTCGATACATCGGAGGTATGGGAAAGATTTCTCACGAAGCTCAATATCCCGACTAAACTGAAGTGAATATCAGTTTTGCGTGACGGTAGATCTGTTGGGTAACTAAACACTAAAAGTGACTTCTAAAATGCGCCCAATACGTTGTCCTCCGTTTGCATCCTTTCCCAGAACTCCATGTTCGGCTACTTAGTGGGCGCCAATAACTACCATAGAACTAAACCCTAAAATAATGCTGAAAAGATAGGCCCTTTATTTCTTTTATCCGGTGTGCGCAGTTGATTGAAACCGGGCTCATTATGTCCATTGTCTATAAGCCTAAAAAGTGGGGTGTACTCTAATGCATCGTATCTAAATGTCTGAACGTTTTAGGGTGTTTACACGATCCAGCAAACTTTCAGCAAACTTCCGGCAAACGTCCAGCATTACGGTTGCTGAAAGTTTGCTAGACGTTTGCTGGATAGTGTAAACACCCCCACTAACGATATAAGAACCTCGTCACTATAATTGATACGATTTCTGCTGTCGCTACTGTTAGCCTCTTTAGTAGTAGCTACTCCAAAGGTAACGAAGCACTTTTAAGCAGTCAACATGTAGCCAGCCCATTGCGCTATTGCTGTGTATGCGTTTTTATCCATCTGGGGGAAATTTTGTCTGGACCCGCACTATCTTCAATGCCGCCGTGTGTGTCGTAATTTTAAAGCCGCTTCAGACGGTTTTACTGCGGTCGCACAAGACACAATTGGACAGAAACGACCAATAGGCTGCTTTGTTCTCAATACACCTTACAAGCATATCGCACGAAAACATACCTTATGCGATCTGCTCGTCTGTACCGTCGGTTTCATCAGTTGACTGGAGTATATTATCGTCCCATATAAATCTCTTCGTAAGTGTTTTTTCTCATTTATTGACAAATTAATAAACAGAAAAATGTAAATATAGAAAAATAGCACAAAAAATCTGAATTTAATTATTTTTTTTTGTTTTTGTTTTTGTTTTTGTTCCTGATTGCTGCGATCAGTGCAACTTTCTTATACCTATCGAAGCTGCTAAAGTAGTTGGTAGATGGAAACGTAGGTTCCTAATTATTTTATGGAATTGCTAATTACCGTTTCAGCACATTAAAGTAAAGTGGACGAAATCTAAAAAGAGAACTAAATGAGCCGTCTTGGAGTTAAATGCTTCTACGCTGCAAACACGAAAAAGAAAAAAAATGTGACCTTGATACGGATTTGGAAATAGCGGATCCGGACCTTAATTAACCCATATCCCACAAAAATCTAATCGATTGATTTTCGGGCTAAACCCCAACCTCACCTCCAGTTTTTAAAATTTTTACGCGCAAAAGCAACTACTGCTTTCAGCGCGTCTTAGCCATCGCAGTTCTGTTTGTCTGTCTGTCTGTCCGTCCGTCTGTCCGTCTGTCTGTCACACGGGTGGATCAGTCAAAAACGGAGCAAGATAGAATCACCAAATCTTCACCATCGGCTGCCTGGAAGACTCTAGTTTCAGGAACCGTAAAGCTTTTTCATAAATTCGAAGGGGGCCACCCCGAACGAGGGCGCTAAATAAAACGGGGTAAGCAAAATTTGCGATTTTTAGCCAATAAGTCGTTGTATCTCAGTAACGGTGCGAGATAGGGCCTAGGTTACTACTAATCACTAATAGGAAGTCGTACACTGGCTCTCGATTGGCGCCAAATTCAATCATTTTGAATGACCTTAAACATCAAAATAAAGGGTTTTGTGGATTTTTTGGCGATTTCGGGCTGCAACACAAGTCTATATCATTCACAAAGTGGCGCCACGCCTGCGTCTCTCAATTTTTATTGGACTAGTTAAAATATTGGTGTTTTTTGATTGCTTTCAAAGTTTTGCTGAAACAAAACAGTTTGCACGTGGCCAAGTCTGTTGTGTTGCAATACGTTTAAAAAGATTAAAGGTTAAAGGTGGTGTTATAGCTCTTAATGGAAGCCCATTTCAGAGCTACGGAGCGTCATCTGCTGTATGGGCTCCCACAATGTTACCTGCAACCCGACACAAGTGAACGCGCCCCGCCTTAACCCCAGCCAGATAGGCCGGTACTCGATTTACCTACCCCGGAGGAATGGAAGGCTGAGTTGACCTAGGCGGCTTGTTACATACCGAGATGGTTTACCTGCCCACAGACAGTCACCCATCGCAGTACTAACTTGGCCCGGCGTAGAGTTACTTCGTTGATCGAATCAAACGCGTTACCACTCAGCCACGCCACCACGGGTACTACAACGAGGGTGTTACTTATGAGTTGCTGTTGAATACGACCGTATTACACCGAATATTTGCCTATAAAATAAAAAAAAATAAAAGAAAATATATTCGTCTAAACTCTACTTTTTGTCAGCCTGCGACTGCACATGGATTATATTTTTTAAATATGCGGTTGTATGTTTTACCGTTCACTGTTCAGAAACTTGCGGTACAACAAGGGAACAATACTGCGGGAGTCTGTGGCATATATTCGACAACTGCAGGAAGACAACAGTCGCTTGCTCAGAGTTGAAACCGAACATGCGCAACTGATGCGAATCAACTGGACTCTATCCCGCAAATTGAAGGTCAGCATTAGAACCATATTTGAATCAAATTAATCGTTGCAATTAGATGGAACGATTAATAATTAAAATCAGTCATATCTGTCTGTCAATAGTAGTTCGTAAGGTAGAAAATTTTAGGGTCGATCTCAACAAAACTACGGTATACGCTTTATACATTGTGTCCCAAAAAACATCCCCGACATTTTCGACTGTAACTTGAAGAAGGATTATCAGATTTTAATAATTTTTGGTACGAATATTCCTGAGACAACTTGTCGTCAAGTGACAATTTAATTTCCCATCTCGCTCAACATCTGTTTCTACACTACCTGGGGAAAAAAACAAACAAAATATCACTTTTTTATTCAATGCGACATGATTGCTTAATTAACAAAACGCGTAAAAACACATTTTGTTCACATTTCTGACACTGTGACTGACATTTCATTCAGTTATCCATTTTTCAACTGCCTACAGTAAAACTGCTTGAAGTGTTGGCCCACTGTGACACTTGTACACTGGCCCAC
>Ga0209367_1002058_pt1 | contig 26028 bp, 15 predicted proteins | sample WorMetLIZISLAND2_FD_187412 | JGI IMG/M metagenome (GOLD analysis project Ga0209367, IMG submission 187412) | Marine gutless worms symbiont microbial communities from Max Planck institute for Marine Microbiology, Germany - Olavius geniculatus... ... | reverse complement strand
TAATGAAATTAATAACAAATTACTTAGAATTTTGCAGGAAAAGGAAAGTTACTGTAAGAATATGGAGCTGTATGCTAACTACAATACTTTACCTATTACCAAACTTCATTGTTTTCAAATTCTTTATATTATTCACAAATTTATTTACCATAAAAAATTATTACCAAAATTTTTCATAATTACTTTACTGAGAATCTATAAAATTCATGATTATGATACAAGAAATAAAAATAATTTGCACTTGTCAACTGTTATGGTTCTAGGGCAATAAATTTTAAAGGTTGCAATTTGCGGAATCAACTCCCAGAACTTGCCAGAAGGCAACACTACACCTAGCCCTTCCCGTAACCAGCGATGTGTCCTCGAAGAGTTGGCCTCATCCTCGAGTCGCCTCAAGGATAAAGAGCGATGGTTTTGGCCTTGATGACAAAGTTCTTGTTCTTGGCCTTGTCTCCCAAGTCCTCAGCCTTGGTCTTGGCTTGAAGCAAAGTCCTCAGCAAAAATGCCTTATTGCTGCCACAGAATAAACATTCGTTTGGTGACAGCCCACATGGCCATTTGGCTGTGTCTCTGCGGCGGTATGACGAGCACCTAAGAGTTCTCATTGTACTGCCGCAGACACACGCCATGGCAGCCGGCCAACGGGCAACCTCAACCCTAGCAGGTAGGGAATCATGGGTATGGCCAGTGAACAATTTGAATGCTTCCCTCAACCAGACCCAAATTCATCAACAGTGTTCATGCTTAGTTAGTGTGCATTATCATCACATAATTGTCTGAAATATGCTACCCTAACCCTAACTCTAATATTAACACTCATTGTAGTGCACTGCCCACGATGGTAACGATAGTCAGCCACGGTGGTGCCACCACCAAGAGACTGCAATTCAATCGCATGGAAAATGGCACGTGAAAAACGGTCATATGGGAAGCGGCCACAAGGGAAGTCACGATTCACTTTGTGATAATAATTTGCACTTATCGTGCTGCAATAATGTGTTGCTGCATCCCCCCTGGGGTAAACGAAACTGCTGGTCAGCTTTTGGATTATCAGTTGAGCATTCGTATCACGTCACAGTCACAAGAAAACACTATAATAGAAGACATCTGCTTAAGCTGAACTGGTTTTTCGTCAGACATTGTCTGAAACACTCAATAAAGACAGCTTACACTAACAGCTATGACTAATATGCAACAGAAAACTAATGTTTACGCCAACAATTCGACGGATAACAACGTGTTTGTTTAAATTAAATATGATAAATAAGTAACGAAATGTGTACCTAAAACCCTGCCTAAAACACACAAACATGACAATATACAAAGTGCTTTTTCTCGCTTAAGCTCCAATGTCAGACTGCAGCTGATGGTTCATTTTGTTCCTTACTATACTCTCTTTCAAACTAATACTAGCTGCAATACTAGCCCTGGGTGAACAAAACCTCAAGACAGATAATGGTCTAATGTTGTCATTTTGCATTAATCTATAGATCACTTTTTAAAAGCATTAACGCTAATCCTAACATTCTCTAAGCCTAACTCTATCCATAACTCTTACTAGGCCTAAAATACATTGTTATTCTTTTGCGATAGTACCCGACAATCGTTATAATGCTATAAAATCGTCAGATTATTGTTTGTTTACATTAACTCCACAAAGAATATAAAATATGTGATTTCCTTAATTAGCTACTGCTGGTGTTAGTAAGTAAACAGTAAAACAACATTCCATTAAGCCGACTTTCACCGAAACTTCCTTCCGGGGAAAGGTCAAACTTCAAAAAGTTGAAGATTATAGGCCTATTCCAGAAAAAAAAACTGTGATTGCTGATAATTCAGATGTTTGGCCAGATTTTACAGAAACCAAATAAGAAAGCCCAGCTGTCGCTAGGGAATACGCGCTACAGCAGTTCCTGTTGCAGTATGGGCCTACTGACCTTCAAGGCAATCAAAGGTCGCTGATTTTACATCTCATCTAGAATGGTGCGAGCCCCTTCCTATTAGTGATTAATAATATAAACCTAATAACCTTGGCCCCATCTCTCACGGTTTCTGAGATATGGCCAGTTATAGCTAAAATCATTCAATTGAAAATTGCGGCCAAACCGCTATAGATGGAGACGTGGTTAGTATTGACAGCCTACATCTAGGCTTATACTAGGAAGTCGATCTCCATTGCAGCGGCTTATCCGATGGTATCATCGCCGACTCGCTAGGGGAGAGCGGGGTTGGTTGAGACACGGGGTTGAATGAGACACTGCCGCCGTCAAAAATGTTTTTGTGTTTTATCTATGGTAGGCCTACATATAGCCTTGCACCAACTAAGTTAATTAATGCTTTGGACAAAGGCTTTGGTTGTTTGTTTAACTGAGAAAATCATGAACAAGTAAGTAATTACAACAACAATTCACAATCGATACTGAAAATTGTTTTGTGAACAGCATTCTTATGACAAAAAGCAGCACAGATAAAATTAAAATAACAAACACAAATGGTTTAAAATAAATTTGTAATTAGCTGAGCACAGATTTATAATTATCTTACCGAATTACAAAATATAGATCTGCATTTACTCTTGCCTATGTACACGCAGAGTATTTTACATATGGATCTTTATTTACACCATTACCAATATTCGCTGACAGACACAACATCTAAGTAATTTCCTGAACAGTGTATAGATATATAGTGTATAGATAATTTCTCACGAGTAAGTTTAACACTTAAAATACGATAGCGGATAAAGACAAAGAAAGAATTGAAAAACACAATACACGGGATGACCACCAGTTATTTTTTGGTCTACTTGCAATCTTATCTGAATACCAATATCTTATTAGAATACCAAACCGCATATTATTAATCCGATTTTGGGCACTGTTCCACAGCAATCCCTTTAAAATATTTTAGAAACGTGGGGATTGAAAGTAGGCCTACTGTAATTCGTAGAAGATTAAAATCTGATGCTTCTTTTTGCATGTAACAGAAAATACAAACCTATCAGACGACAGTCACAAACATTGCTTGTGCTCCTTAAGAGTTCTACAGCAAACAGTACACAAGCCTAAATTTAAATATTATTTTCATTTCTTGAAGCAATAAGCGCATAATTCGGTACTAAATAAGTGACAAAAATATGACTAATGGTACTTTACACGACATAAAAACGTTAAAAAGCAAAACGCATTACAGAGATATAATTCTTTATTACCGCATTAAAATGAAAAAAGTGACAGTAACAGATTACTTAGACAAAAAGATGTAAATAAAAAAAATAAAAATAAGCCAGAAAGTAGTTCACACTGTAGTGCATCATTCTGCAAGTGCAATTTAGTCAGTATCATTGGACAAAGCTCGAATGGGAGCGTGCTAACAGATAAGTTGATAAGCCCTAAAGAAAACAAAATTTTACCCATGCTGCTACACGACGTCAACTATTTGCTGTCTCGTAAAAGCATGGGACTGGAGAACTCGGGCAAATAAAATAAAAAAATAAAAAAATACCTTTAAGGGACTGAGTCTACCCTGGAGTAAAATTGCAAGTTAATGCAAGCCGGAAGCAGCACGCAAGCTTACAATTCACTGTATGACCGACAGTATGCAGTTTTACGTAAACTGAGACAATACATCAGGCAATGTCGTCGGCCCCGTGCCGACATAATTTGCGGCCGTCCGCCTAAATGTATGCTCGCCCACTGCACGGTCCTGCAACCCAAATCCTAACCTAAGCACTTGTGCTTAAATTTTCAAACTAAAAAGTTCAACTGGGACACCGGTTTCCGCAAGTCATGAGAAATGTTCACTCCAATTTTGGTTTGTTCTATGCTTTTTTTGGTTTTTGAATAGAAGCCCATACAGCACAGACGCACAGACAGCCGGACAGACAGACGAACGGGGAAACCCTGTAATGTGGCCTATTTCGCATAGCGAAATATAAGAGAAGCCGTGACAGTGACAAAGCAAACACACATAACAGTCATTCATATACGAACAGCCAGTCAGAAGCAGAACCGTATACACTGTGACGAACAGGGGCGCCCATTCCCCTCAGCGCCAGAAAGCACTTCCCCCAAGATGCGTCAACCACTCCCCTCCCCTTCCTTTCCTCATTCCCCCTTTCTTTTTTCCTTCTCTTCTCTTTCCCACTCTTTTTTTCCAGAAAAAAAAATTTAGCTAAGCTCGCACACAGCGGAGGTTCCGGAGAGATTGCCAGTCGCAAACACATTTTTCTCATTTCGGGCTCTTAACACAGATATCTCGGCAACATTCTAGTTGCTTATGTGCAATGTGCAGCACGGCTGCGTATCATTAATTCCTCAAAAAAATCCCCACAGCCCCGGTTTAACTTCACCCCCAATTTTTTTCCAGGAAGCATCCTGATTCCATCTTGAACGGAGTTGATGCCCCCTGACGAACTGATGTTGACTCGATGATGATGCAGGCCTACCAAGTCAAACTTGTTTAGCAGAAGTCGATCTTGTATCGGTCCTGCAAAAAAAAAAAAACACTGTACATTATTAGCAGATGCCAAAAGTAAAGAAAGTTTTAAACGTGTGTACAGTTCATAGATGTTAAAAACAATGATTTGCAAATTTAAAAAAACATAAAAACATGTTAATTTCATTTTTATAAAAAAAACGCTATAAAATGCATTAAAAAATATTGAACTGCAGATGTTTTCAATTGCTACTTTTTTCGCCACTATACACGCAAAAAAATATCTAACTCGGATAATTAAAAACAAAAACTAACAATTTGTAAAGACTAAACACCGGAATGTACTGAATGTACAGATCAGAAATAGCTGAACGCAATTTGCCCATGAGAAATAAATCATATTTGTAATTTTGTACGTTTACTTTTTAACAAGAACAAAAAGCACAACATTGAAAAGCACAACAACATTTTTAAAAACATTAAAAAATAAAAAAAAACATAACAAATAATTTTTAAAAAACATTTTTTTTTAATTTAAAAACCTAAAAAACATGTTTTTAAAACTTTTATAAAAATACATTAAATATGTTTTTTTACATTTATGGTACAGTTCTTCATGGAAAGCCGCTTCAAAACAGCGAAGCTTCACCTGCCAAGTGCTAAATAATATCACAGGTGAACATGCCCCACCATAACTCAATCTCATCCCACTCAGAGAACAGTGTTCTCACACTGAATACAGAAGTACAGCACTTTGCTACTTAACATGAAACGTTACAACATCAGTTGACTATAATATATCAGATAGCAGTGAATCTTAGTGAACAAATCAAGTGTATCATCACACTTATAATAATGTAACAATACAATAGTAATATTATTATAAAAACTACTACAACTGCTGACCAGGAAATCAACCGAGCAGTGAGCTGTGGTCGTTATTTACGTCGTGAAATTCTTCATAATCCTGAAAAACATATTAAACTACAACAGTCTACACAAATTTCCAAACGACAGAGAAGGAACAAAATTTTGAAGAACTGTGGCATTTAAAAAGTGGCACGAACAACCGAAAGCAAAGTAGAGCCGTAAAAAGACATGGCAAAAGGTGCATGCAAATAAATAAATAAGTAAATAAATAAATATGTTAAGCATGGAGCTATTTAATTGTGGAAAGTTTTCAATTCAATTTTCAACTTCCTTTCCTGAATAAGTTTTGTGTGATCATGTCACAACCAGCTACATGTACATCGTAGGTTGATCTGGTGAAAAAGGAAAAAGGTAAACATCTTTGAAGTATTTTTGACAGACACCTGCACGTTTCCCGTATAAAAAATATGGCTGCTCTTACTATTAATTTTGTCCTAAAATTCTCCTACATAAAAGTTTAACCGTAAATTCTGTACATATATATATATATATATATAGACAATTTTTTCCAGCACAAATAAAGTTTCAGTTTTGACTACAATTTAGAGGATCCTGCCACATTGCCAAAACGCCAGTGACCACTAATGCGACAGCAAACATAATACATTTAACTAAGCTGATATGAACTAAAGATTTAACAATTACACGAACATTTAAATGCAACAAGGTTAAACAAATAAAAGTTAATAATGTTACAAGAGAATTCCTCAGTTTGATCTCTACTCTTTTGCAGATGGTTTACCTTTTTGCTACTAGTGGGTTTCTTGAACTTTTTCAGGAAGGTCCTTCCCTTGGACTTGAACTCGACGGCGTCAAAATGTTCATCTTCTTCTCCCTCATCCAGAGCGCATGTTTCAGCGGCTGGCAGCTCACCGTCCTTACCGCTCGCAGACTCCACTAGCTTCATGTATTTGTACTGCAGTCTGTGTCAGATACAGAAACGTTACTAAACTGTGGTGAAACATTTAACAATTTTAAAGTAGTCTCGGAAAAAAGCAGAATCGCTTTTAAAAAATGACCTCATGATGCAAAAGTGACCTATGCTAGTCCAAATAAAATCAAATATTCGTTTAATAAAAAAAAACTTTGACAATCTGCAAAGCAGAACAGTTGACACAAAGCATAAAAACATGTTGCGATGACAGAGTTAAAGCGTCTAGGCCTAATAGCAATTCTTATAAAAATGCGAATAATAACACCACTGTCAGTAATGATTATTAGTTCTGCCGAGAAGCATAAAATCATGATGCCAGTTGTATCAAATGGTCTTTGAGTTGAATAAGTAGCGTTTACCTACTTTTTGTTTTTGAGCCAGCAGTGGAGCAAAATGCCGAGAAGAAGAATTCCGAGAACAACAACGACAGGCACCAGAACAATCAGCGCCTTCAGCTAAACCACACATACACACATGCATGTTCAGTAGTGGCAATGAAAATAAAAATTTAATTTCGTAAAATGCTGATCGGTGCTGCCCCTTGGTGAATTACAAGACATGTAATCAAGCGCAGGTTTTGGCTGGGGGTCTAATGCCCAAACATCTCTTTATCCTTGAAAGTAACCGGTCAAGTCCCCCACCTAACACACTGCGCCATTGAACGCCACCCGTGTAGGTCTACCTGCCAAATGGCATTTAAATCCGTCGCACGGTTTAGACAGTGTGCATGAATGTGACAGACGATAAGCAGACAGATGACAGACCACGCTACTGAGAAATAAACAACTAAAGGCGATATTGCTTGTACTACAGCGATTTCGCCCAATGACGAGCAAAGTTGTTACCAGGCCTTGTGGCGACGTGCTTGCGGCCATCTACCTAGCTACATGCTGCACCCCAACTGCACTGCGCCCAGTGCGCAGTGGGCTAGACTGGCAGCGCTCGATCCGCCAGCCGTAACTAAACAAGAGTTGCAAGAGACATCATATGCATCTTTTTTACAGGTTTTTTTTACATCTGTTAATCTTCACGTTTGATTCTTTACACTGAAAATTTGCGCACCGGTTACTGTTGCTGTGGGAAAACGTTCACGCCAATTTTAGTGTTTCTACGCCTTTTTTTCAATTAGAAGCTCGCGCAGGACAGGTGGACGAACGAACAGACGGACAGACACAAGGATTACGGTCAAAACTAGTAAAGCAACTTGTAAGGCGCCAGCCAGCTGAATCAGGCGCGTCGAACAGCTCCGGCACCGACTTATGTAAGCGAAGCTTAACTATTGGGCCTAGTTCACCGTTAGCATCTAAAACCCTCAGCAATTAGTTGGACCGCAGCCTATGCGCCTATATCATTCTATATTCTCTATTCTATGTGCGCTGCTATAGCCTACTGCATGTGTTTTATTAGTTTTGAATGTCGTTCAGGGGAGGCGCAACCTGGTTACAATATATCCCCCATTTTGTGGTCTGTAACCTGCATGGGGTAGGCCTACAACGCAATGGCTATAATACTCCGCAGGTTTACGTTGTACACCTAAGGAGTACTATAGCTGCCAGCTGGTCGCGTCGCAAAAGTTACGCAATTCACATTCACCTTTAGCACTTGGAAATTTTGCTTTCTTCATTGGTGGGCTAATCGCTTTACAAACGCGTCTGACAATTCTAACTGAAATCAAAATTTTCAGCTGGAATGTCCGTTTTTTGGACGTCTTTTGGCGAAGTCGTCTACCATGCACTGTTCTGCAGCTAACCAGTGACAAGCCTATACTTTTTTTCAAATCTGCCTACACTCTCTCACTCTACCTGCGGGAGGAAATTAAAAATTAGAAAATTTGCCATACTACAGTGACGTCAGTGAAACATCAATGTTGGCTTCGAAAGGCTGAAAATGCATCATAATGCAGGATTTCGCACTTGAAATGTCAAAGATATTCCCATGACTGGAACCCCCGGACCCTCCTTAAGCTAATTGCGGAAAAAGCGACCCTAGACCCCAAAACAGCCGCCGCAAGCCGCCGTGAATTTTCTAAGCCGTAGCCAGCCGTAGAAAATGTGGTTTTACGGCGGCTGACAATGCACGTATTATCCACAAATACAGTACGAGTTAAACTGATATCTTTCTCAATTAAAACTGTAAAACCAGTTAAACAACCTAGTATTAGTTTAATAATGGCATACCGTATTATATGACTTATTTTATTAGATAACCTTTTGTTTTGCAAAGAATTTGTGACTATCCAGAGGAACTGTCCCAAAAAGCGATCAGAAAATCAGTTGTCAGCTTCCGCAAGCATCTACGCGTTTCATCTTTATCTTTCATAATTAAGCACATAAATGGAAATATCGTGTCGATGTAAAAAGCGGACAGTTTAGGTTTGCATTGTAAAATGGTCTAATGAACCTATAATGCTTAATTTTTAATATTTGTGTTTTAAGTGACCAACATGCGGTGTTTCTCCGTATTTTAAAGGTGTCAAACGATTAAAATACGATTGAAATTTGGTTGTAGTCTGTTTTCATTGTATATGACGTTGAAAAATTGTCTTTTATTTTCAAAATAATTGTGCACCTTCTGAACAATGAAAGCCAAAGTGATAACACTTTCAGTCATAATGGCAAATTGTGTTGCAAAAAATCTTTGAAATATTTGTACAAATATATTGAACTACAGTATAGTGAATTGTTTAGTGTGGTCTTTTTATTGCCGCACACTGTACGCCTATAGCCTATAGCTGTAGCCAGCCGTGCTGTTAAACAGGTGCACTCAATGGCAACAAAACAAAACGGAAAGTCGTGATTACCAATGTCCAACCAATTTGGTGGAACTAATTTTTATTCTCGTAGCCTATGCCATCAACTATACAACATACTCTGCATTTATTAATGGTGTCGGAGTGATAGCAATAATTTTTTGTTCTTCCTTGTCATCCAAGTTGGAATAGACTAGAATAGCCTACTATGCGTGGATGCTTTATTTGTCAGAGTTCTTTACTAGATAAGAATTTAGCTAACAACCTAATATTTGGAGTGGCGTCCTCTAACTTGCTTTATTCCCACAGTAGAAAATGTCGTAACTGAGTAGTCTATTGTTATCATGGTAATTACAGAACATGAGCAATGTGCCTACCTCATTGTTTATCGTTGTTTGGAGTGTTACTTGTCTACTTGTAGGAATATTAACGCATGAGCACAAACAGTATAAGATTATTGTAGTTATGCTGTTCCATAGGCTCTCAGCATGCTTCTGTACCTGTTGTACAATGTACCCCCACGGCAAATGTGGGGTACGCCTTCCTATTAGCAATCAGTAGCAACCTAAACCCTATCTTGCACCGTTTAGCCACAATACATCCGTGACGGACAGACGACAACAGACGGACGGACAGCTCGACAAAAATGCTGTATCATAGCTGTAGCCCGTCAAAAATGCCGATGCTGTAGTTAGTATGCTGTATTACTAGACCTATACCCATGTTACTATTATTTATTGATATGTTATACATATCGAAAAAATATCACATAAATTGCTGTAGATTAAACTTACCCAGATAGGCCAATGTGACTGCCATATCACGCTACAATCCTGCTCCCTGAGCACTTTGGTTTCTTGACCTTCCACTGAAAAACAGTCTCTGAAATTTCAACATTCATCAACGTTATCATTAATAAATATTTAGTTTGCTTTACACAACAATTAATGCATTAATGCTTACAGATTCTAATAATTTAGCATTTTAGTTTGGCATTAGTAGATAAGCCTTGTGGCTTGGTGGTATAGCAGTGTCGTGCCGAACTTGTAACCCAGAGGTTGCAGGTTCGAGTCCCGCCCAGTGCACTGCCAAGTACGTACAACCTTGGGCAAGTTGTTCACACACATGTGCCTCTGTCACCAAGCAGTATAATTTGGTACTGGCCTCACTGCCAAAAATGTGACATAATTTAACGGCAGACGGAGCTCGGAGATCTCGCTTTGAAAAAAAACACCTGTGGTAAAATATAAGCCCGCCGGTAAGCCTAACTAGGCCTACCATTCCGAGTGGACTTATTAGGCGCATGACAAAATAAACATAGGCTGAGCTACAGAGTACAGAAATGCGTCGCATCTGATGTGTGTATTTCATTATATCAGGATTTTCGGCAGTTTCGTAGTTTGTACTTTTAGAGACGTAAATATAACGGCCCGAACGGTTGGGGCCCCTAAATGCCTGGAGGCCCTTGTGGACTGCATAACCTGCATAACCTATTGCTACGCCACTGGACTGCAGCCATGATAGTTCTGTCATAAAATTAATCTCAAACGACGCGGTCGCGTCTTACTCTCCAGGGCTGAATAAATATTATAGGCCTACCGTTCACGTCTGATATGAAATCTAATTCGTAATGTAATCGTTTATTTAGTCTAACGATCCACCACGGATCATTTGGAGACAGCCTACTCGTCGCATTCTACGCAGAACAGACAGGCTTGCCGTGGATATGAAATTTCCCATCCATATCCATATCCATATCCACAGACTTTCTGTGGATTTCCATGGATATATCCATGGATATCCATGGATAGATCCATATCCACAGAAGCCTAACCTGCGTACATGCAGCCCCCAATTTTTGCAAAATACAGCAGTGCAAGAGCGTTTATCCCTCGTAAAACATGACACAGATATTCCCCATTTTAAATTGTTAAAAAATAAAAAACACACATTAGCATAATCTTAGTTTAGTATTTCCCAAGGTTCGTGAAAATCTACATAATTTTATAGCCCCCGTTTTTGGGGTACGATATGTCGTGTGTCTGTCGTCTGTCTGTCCGTAATGCATGTACTGTGGCTAAACGGTACGTTGTAGGGGGTCGGCGATGGTATTATTGGATAGGGTAATGGTGACTTTACATAGACTGTCAAAAGTAACCACGTTTCTATCTGCAGCGGTTGGGCTGCAATTTTGAATGCAACATTGCTGCCTGCAGCCGTCACCCACCGTATCATATCCCTATGTTGATTCTAGCGTTCACTAAAACAGTGTCACCATGGCGTGAATAAGACTGTATTCACTCTGGAAAATTGCTTTTTTCTCTCGACCTGACATCTGACACTGGCCTTTGGATATAAGGGAGAGCCTATGGTTGGCACACCCCAGCAACAGCTGAGATTCTTGTTTTCCAAGACGCAGGTTGCATTCATGTATGACAACAAATATAGGGTGGAATGGACGCTTTTGAAGCGCTCTTGGTTTTGTACTTCCCACTAGCATTAAATATGTTAGTAGGCCGAAAAACGTTTGATAAAAATTATAAATAAACTCTCAAATAAATAAACCTTTTGTTGCTCAACGAACAGCATTAAAGCACCAAAAATTAAAATCTGTTGCTGTTAAAGTACTAATAAATTAATTTAGGCTGATTAAATAATAGCGTGCTGATGTCACTGATTATTCACTTGACTCAGTAACGTAAATAAAGAGGAAATTAAATGCAGAGTAAAAACGACAGACAAGAAAATATTATATAAACACAAAGCATATAAGTATTCAGTTTAATTAGCAGGTGCACCAGCATAATATCCATGGACATCCACAGGACGGCCTAAATTTCACATCCACACACGGATGATCTCCAGAGAACCACTTTGAGCGCGCAAAGTTTTTAACTTCGCGCTTGGTCTGCTAACCGGCGGGAAATGGTTATGAACACAAAGTGCGACTTAGTACAGGTGTGAAATGACGAGTGCATCTACGTATCAAAAACTTAAAACATTTAACGAAATCTTTGTATTTTGCATTTGCCCGAGTATAAAACGCGTATTTCACAGTGCAAGCGTAACTCTCAAAATAAATGTGAACTTTTTTCCCGCAATATTACGAAGGTAGAAAATTACTGTTATCGTGGCGTCCTCTCCCGAACGCGGCGACGACGAGCTTGACGGCCAACACGGTGACGTCGTCCGTGGGTTTGCAGAAATTTCCATACTTTTGTTGCGTGGCTGGCAAATTGATTTGAAAAACATAGTTATAAAACAGCGAAAAAACCTCAAACATCCAAATTCTGACTTCTTAAGCAGCCGATAGATAGCTAGCAGAAAGCATCATGTTTTTTTACGCGCGAAAGCAGAATGCTTCGCGCGTCTTTGCCATCGTCTGGGCGTCTGTCCGTCTGTCTGTCCGTCCGTCCGTCTGTCACACTCGTGATCTGTATCAAAACGGTGCAAGCTAGGATCACGAAATTTTCACTGTGGGCTGCCCCAAGGTCTCTAGTTTATCGTGACAAAATTTTGTGCCACTGAGTGCAGGGGTTCCCCTCGAACGAGGGCGTCAAAGAGGGGTACTCCCCCCCCTTAAAAAGACGTCATTTTGCCGTTATTGGCTTGAATATTGTGAAAATGGTTGCAGATAGCTACATACATGCTGCTTATCATAACAAGCACTGGTGACAGGCTTTTTGGATTCATGAACATCGATGACCTTGAACGACCTTGAACCCCTCAAAAAGGGGTTTTTAGTGAATTTTTCGCAATTTTTGGATGCAGCGCACATTTCAACACTGAATTGTGACGAAATGGCTGGAGATAGACCAATAAGACAACCTGCGTATGAAATTTACAGCATTCAACGTAGATTTTAGCAGTCCAAGTCCCGACCCCCTAAGTTCAAGGAGGCCGGCGCAGGCGGGCGTCAAAGACAGCTACCCCCCTAAAAAGTGGTTATTTTACCGCAATTATCTCTTGTAGCGTGAAAGTGGTTGCAGATAGGTACATATATGCTGCTTATCATAACAAGCACTGGTGAAAGGCTTTTTAAATTTATCAACATCGATGACCTTGAATGACCTTGAACCTTCCCAAAAGGGGTTTTTAGTGAATTTTTGCACAATTTTGCACTGCGACACGCATTTCAAGAGTGAATTGCGCCAAAATGGCTGGAGATAGCCCAAGGCAACTTGTGTAGGAAATTTTCAGCATGGAATGTAGACTTTAGCAGTCCAAGTCCGGACCCTCTAAGTTCAAGCAGGCCGGCGCAGGCGGACGTCAAAGACAGCTACCTCCCTAAAAAGTGGTTATTTATACTCTGTTGGCTTGTCTAGCGTGTAAATGGTTGCCGATAGGCACAGCCGTGCTGCTTATCATAACAAGCACTGATGAGAAGCTTCTTACAAATGTCAACATCGATAACCTTGAATGACCTTGAACCCTAAAAATATTGATTTAACGTGATTTTTTTGCGATTTTTGGCTGCAAAAGAGTGAATTACAACGAAATGGATGGAGATAGACTAAGATTACCTGCGAACAAGAACTGCTATAGGCTTTCGCGCATCTCGTGAGCTTTGCTCAAATTACTTGTTTCTGCTGGTGGCCATTTTTTCAGCTCGAGATCTCCGAACTCACTCGACCGTTCGCCATGAAACTTTGCCACACGATTGGAATATGGCTCAAGTTTTTTTAAAAAATAATCTACATCGCAAAATTGGGGAGACGAGCAATTTGGGGGCGAGAATTGACGAAATCGACCTGGTGGCGTATAGCATGTTGATCAATGCTAATGAACGATGCACACTGCAGCGTAAGACGTATATCAAAGCGTGGTGTCGATCCAACGCAACGGACACAAGAAAGTACGCAACAAATGCTGCTGACGCAACGGCCATAACGCAAAGACAAAGAAGCGGTCGTTGCGTTACGTCAGCTGTGTTGCATACGTTGATTGAAATCACGTTTAAGTCGACTTTTTCTTGACACCAGCTTCAGACCAAATTTGTTCTTAATCCGGCTTTGATAGCACTGTCATAAATTAATGTCAAACGACGTCGTCGCTTCCTATTTTCACGGGCTGATTATTAGGCCTACACCGTTCACGTCATGTTTCGTGGAATTACTCTTTTAACCTCCAAAGTTATAGGCGCGGACACGCTAAATTTTGGGCCAATTTTTGACCCCACCCCATTGTTAAATTTGTTGGGGACGCTTGTCTTCGTTGGAATGTGCAATAGCTGAACTTGATCGTTTAGTGTTTAGCGCGTGTAGAAATTTCAAGGCGCAACAGGGGCCGAAATATGGTCTTTCAAATAAGTCGATGTGCGTGTTACCTTCCCAGCCGCAGAACGTCACCACCCTTTGACCACCGGTACCAAATTATACTGCTTGGTCAACAGTCGAACCAGCAACCTCGCGGTCACTAGTCCGACACGCTACCGTTACACGACCAAGCTACACGAGGGACAGACAGCAAATTCGATGGCGACGAATGATAACTGATAAGACACACAATGCCGAAGAATAGTTCAATACTTCGGTTTGATGAGGACGACCTTCTGTTTGCCCGCGCGACACTCCTCGACCACTTCTGTGTAGTTGTCGGGGTGGCATCGAGGGCAGGCGTACTGCGACGTCCACAGGAACAGATAGACGCAGCCGTCACACGTGCCGTCTGGACACTTTGACGGTAGCTGTAACGTGCCGTTGCCTCCGGACTGCAGCTGCTGGGTCAGATCGCAGCGCAGAGTTACGATAGTCGTACGACCGCGACGACAGGCACTCGCCAACCTAAACAACAAGAGAAAGCAGTCCCCTGGAGAAAGTCTGAACTGCGTCTGCACGTCTAAACTGAATCATGTGCAAAACTATGAAAAATATCTGACTTTATAGCAATGCTTAATTTCTAGACAGAATGCCGGTTCTGTCGGCACCTTGATCACCGGTAGAGAAATGGGAATTAGCCTATGTACCCTCTTCAGCAGTGGGCTCGGGGATGGAAAGCGTCGTAAGCTCCAGGAGCAGAGCCCAGGCGCACGAGATTTGGTGTATTTTGACTTGAAAAACACATCTGGTGAATGAGAGTTAGTAATTGGGCATTCGTACGACCTTTTGAATCTCAAGCGTGCAGCCAATCTGACAACAACAACTGCCTGTATGGCGTACTGCATTCATGCGACATGAGACAAACGGATTAGGCTACTCCTATTTTACTCACCCATCCGAAACATAGACGAAATGAACGTCGGGAAGAGTCTCTAAAACAAAAAAAACAAGTGCCAACATCATGCACATTGAATAAACATATTATAGTCACACAAAATACAAACCATGCAGTCACATGGGTCAACTCAGCCTGGCCAACCCTTGTGGGCTGGTGAGAACTGGAGTAAAAGTTGATATATCTCCAATGGTATTATAGCATATTTGGTTATGCTGTGGCCTTGACATTTGACCTTTATACCCCAGGCCTCACGTTTGCTCCAAAACGTACCACTAACAAAAATTCACTGAAATCTACCAAAATCAACTCAGCCTTCCATCACTCTGCGCTAGATAAATCAAGTAGGCTACCAGCCTGTATGGCTAGACATAAGGTGGGGCACATTCATCTGTGTCAGATGGCTGACCCTAAATGATCCCAAATGGCAGGTGACTCTCCGTAAAGCTGTGAAATATGTTCTGTGTGTGGCGACTTTGCAACAAACTTAAACTACCGCCAATAAAATGTTCTTTTGTATTTTACATTACATTATGCTTTCATCAATAAGTATGAACAAATTCAACAACATATATCACAGAAACAGCATTACAAATGCATGGGCGGACGACATAAAACATTACTATCTCTACGGGGTAGGCCCTAAACAGTAAGCTAGCTATTGCACTTGGTCCCTATCTTCGCTAAATATTGATTAATTTTCACAATTTTTTCACCAGTGGACTCCGTAAGAAATTTGCTACTCATTGGCATGCACAACACACTTGTGATGTCACTACACTACCTTGTAAAATATAGGCCTAAATACCCAAACACATACAATATCTGCTACAGATGGACAGAAAGTCTAATGGTAAATTTTTGAAATATTTAACTTAGATGTTAAAATATGAGATAGTAAGTGTCGAAAACATTGGCTCACCCTGTAGCTCCAGATAATGGTAAAGGACTGAATGAGGCATAAAAATAAATGAACAAAACAAAGTAGGCCTAAATAAACATCAGAAAAACTGACGGTGTTTGTTGGGCGTGAAGCCGGCTTCAGCCATCTTGTCTGAGATGTTGAACTGACTCGAGTTGTCCGTAACCGCGATCAGCACGTCACTCAAACTGAACACAACAGCAGCACCATCAATTCATTCTCATCATCATAGGCCTACACATACAGGGGCATAATCAAGAATTTGCGAGTCTTAGTCTATGATGCCTAATAAAAGGGCCTCTGTAAGCTCCCAGACCGACTGTGAAATTCGGAGTAGAAAATACAGAATATTTGGCGAGTTTGGAAATGTAAGGTCAATTTAATGAGAAAACGTGGTAGAAATTTATGGTTTCACGTGCTGTCCTTTCTGCAAAAATTGTTCGTGGACTTTCAGCGACCTACTCGTGATAAGCGTCAATTCAGACAGTTGTAACGTTTATCTTGACGTCGTTTGCACGGTGCTCTGCCAAACTTAGATTCTTGGAAAAGCTACAGCTCCAATGCCCCCTCCCTAGCCACATCTATGATCAGACGCATCTCGTACATCAGACAAAAAAACAAGACAATATCTTACTGTTTGTGCCAGTTGTTTGGGACAGCATAACTACAATCATCTTATACTGTTTGTGCTCATGCGCTAATATTCCTACAAGTGAATGCTCCAAACAACGATAAACAATGAGGTAAGCACATTGCTCAAGTTCTATAATTACCACGATAACAATAGACTACTCAGTTATGGCATTTTCTACTGTGGGAACAAAGCAAGTTAGAGGACGCCACCTGGCGACTGGCGATAATCGCGGTAATCAGTTCGACAACAAAACTTTTCGTTTTGTCCAAACATTACGTTGTTAGCTAAATTCTAATCTAATAACAAACTCTGACAATAAATAAGTTCAGACATTCATCCACAGTAGGCCATTCTAGTCTATTCCTACTCGGAGGACAAGAAAGAACAAATAAACTATTACTATCACTCCGACACGATTAATAAATGCAGAGTTTGTCGTATAGTTGATGGCATATGAGACGAGAAAATAGTTCCGCCAAATTGATTGGGTGACCATAAGAAAGCTGGAACTCAATCGTCTGAAGAGGTTGTTCGAGAGGTCGGTAAAGAATGACAGAGAACAGTTTCTCAATCGCATAGCAGACGATGCCGAGGCTGGAATGGCTTGGAACGACCTACGAGCAGCGTATCGTGCTATAAATGTGTTGGGAGGTCGTGCTCAGGCTCAGCTCTGCGGTGTACCAATCAACGACGCATCTGGTGTTCCATGTAAGTCTGAGGAAGACATCTTGCAGAGATGGGCGGAACACTACGAGCAGGCCCTAAATCATCCTGCTGGATCACTCTGTAGGGAGCTTGACGACCTTGCCAGCGACGCTACACCTGACACAGATATAGCTGATGATGCTCCGAGTCTCGAAGAAGTTCAACGAGCTATACGAAAGCTAAAGAATGGTCGCGCAGCTGGCTGTGACAAAATTCCACCAGAGCTGTTAAAATGCGCTCTAGATCCAGTCAGCAAAGCTTTACACGGTCTGTTCTGTGCAGTCTGGAGGTCTGGGAAGATCTCAGCAGAGTGGAAGGAAGGCATTATAGTGTCTTTATACAAGGGGAAAGGGCCTTGGAACGACTGCGGCAGCCATCGCCCAATCACCCTTCTTTCAGTTCCCGGTAAAGTATGCGCCCATATCCTCCTCGCTAGACTGGACCCACTGTTGCAGAAGCACCGGCGACCCCACCAGTCAGGTTTCACGCGCTGTCGCTCCACTCTGGATGCAATTCTTGCACTGCGGTTGCTGGCAGAAATACATAGGGAATTTTAGCAACCACTACTTTCCGCATTTGTGGACCTAAAATCTGCATTTGACTCAGTTGATAGAGCTGCTCTCTGGAAAGCCATGAAGGGCATCAGTGTTCCAAATGTCATTCTGGGCCTGATTATCGACTTACATACCACAACGACAGCTAGAGTGCGATTGGCAGGCCGCTGTTCCTCACCATTCTCGACGACTTCAGGCGTGAGGCAGGGATGCGTCTTAGCTCCTGCTCTGTTTTGCAGAGCTATGGACTTTATCATGGATCACGTTAGTCGTAAAGTGGGCATCCAAGTTGGCCTGCACACCTTCACCGATATCGACTACGCCGACGACGTCACATTGTTCGTTGATACGCAGGACAAGTACCCAATCGCTCTGTCTGCAATGGACAAGGAAGCCTCGAAGTTCGGTCTTCACGTTTCCTGGAGCAAAATGAAGATCCAGAACCTCGGTTGTGGGTCGACACCTTCTCCTGTAGTAGTCAACGGTAACACTGTCGAGCCAGTACAAGATTTCACATACCTGGGCAGCATCCAAACGAGCAATAAAAATTCCAGTTCCGAATGTACCCGACTATTGGACTCGCCGCCGGAGTAATGAAACACCTAGACCGTATCTGGAATCAACCGAATCTCACCATGCCAACAAAAATTCGTATATACTCCACATGCGTGCTGGCAGTTCTCCTCTATGGCTCAGAAACCTGGACCCTTACACAAGCAGATTGGAAGTGATTGGACCCCTTTCACACACGGTGTCAGCGGCGGATACTTCATACGAGATGGTACGATTTCGTATCTAACAATGAAGTTTTACGGCGAACCGATCTCCTGGCAGCCTCTTCCATCGTTCGCAAGCGAAGACTCGAACTGTGTGGTCATGTTGCCAGACTCACAGAGGACGTTCTAGCAAACCAGATCCTTCGGACTTGCTGCGAAGCCCAAGACGGTGCCCGGCCATCTCCTGATTGGAAACGCGGTCGTGGTCGACCTCCCATCACTTGGATCCATCAGATCTGCCGGGACACGGGAATATCAGTGACCGACGCTCTGCAGCTGGCAGAAGATCGCTCGTTTTGGCGACAAATCGCAACGGCCGAATGCTACGGCTGAATGCTTCGCGTCATGATGATGATGAATTGATTGGACATTAAAATAGCTTCGTTGTCTGGAGTTAAACCCAGAAGGAAAGTGCTACAAGCTACCTCACATCATGGGACAAATTTTTCGCTGTAGCGACATCTAGCAATACAAAGAAAAACGTGTAAGAAAGGCAGCAGCAGTTGCCAAAAAATCAGTAAATGATAATTTCATAGTTTATTTGAGGCAAGCTGTGGATGATTATTTAAATGCTGGATGCTAACGCGTCCAGCCATCAGCGTCAAATAATTAGTGAAAACAATAAATAAATAAACAAACAAATATAAAACCTGATTGGCTGGACAGAGACGGGAAGCTGGGTTCCGTCTTCTCCGCTAGCTGGAAGTATCGTGCTGCGACATACTGGAGACTGTATGCTGACGCTAGATGTGTCCTCGTCCTGGGCATTGCCAAACACAGCAGGCAGACAGTCGATGATGTCAAGTTTTGCTAAGACTAAAGCATGACATACTTGGGTTGAAATTTCCACACGTTGGCCTAAAACTTTGGTCTTAGACTAAGTCTCAGTGAAACTTGACCTCACCCAAATGAAGGCTACGGTAACAGTGCAAACTGTAGCCCACCACCTTTGAATAAACTTATAGGCCTGAATGACAGCGTACAGGTAACTAATATAACAACTTGCTATATCAGCAATGAATATAACAAACATCATCTTAGTTTACTAATTTGTGAACGCTTTGGCAACTGCTGTTCCAAAGAAAGCAGCATGGATGCCGTAGCGTCAAGAAATCAGTATCAAGTTTGATGTCATTGGCTCACGAGCTGCCAGCTATAGCAACCCTAAAATCCGGGCAGCGTGTCTGTGACTGTCTGGCTGTGTCTGTCCGTCCATCTGTCTGCACACAAACTATTAGCAGTTTTACGGTATAGCCGACCGTGTGGCTTTGCACTGCAGCTCGCCAGCACGTCAGCTAGACCGACTTGACGTATTACTGAAGCATATGAGGACTAAATATGCAACACGATGTCGGTCGCACTAATGACGCAATACAAACCTCCACCAACAATAGTAGGCTACTGTCAACTGCGAACACAACGAAGTCTCCGTTTATTTGTACACCCTACCTATGCCTACTAACGGCACAGTAACCTGGACGATTCCAAAATCAAAAAAAAATTCGTTAACAAGATCTAATCATTTCCTTCTTTGGCCACAACCATCTGCTGCAAAAAAAAAACTTCGATAAAATCGAACGAGTTATCTTGGATACAAAAAACCTGGTCAGCTATTCCCTTCAGCAGTGGCGAATCCAGAAATTTGAAATAGAGGGCGGAAAAGTTGGGAGTGGGGTCTTCGGTGGGGACCGTGCCCCCTCCCGAGAAAATCGTCGCAAATTTTATGCAAAAATAATGCATTTTCGTGCAAACTTTTCATTTATTTTAAGCTGCATCCAGTCAATCCGGGAGCGACCCCCCTTGAATCCACCACTGCCCTTCAGTACAAGAAATAACTTCCGTTAGGCCTACCGTTAAACATCCAGCCACTGTATAGTGTGCAAAAGAAATCAGCCAGATAGGCAAATGGCAAGCATATTCACGTCAATTTTTTTAGGGAAAATATCTGATAGTAAAAATGCTTTAGCACAAAATCCTGCACCACAAACGGAAAAAAAACCAGACCACCCATTCTCAAACGGCAGACTACTGTAACTTACTGATGTTTTGTTATGCCCCACTACCATATCACTTTCTGTCGATGCTGTAGCATTATTCTATAAAAACAGGTTGATCAGAGTGACAGGAATGCACAATAAAATAGTGAATAGATAAAGCGTTTACATTAGAGAAACAAAAAAACTAATTAGGTGTAGCAAAAAAGAACTTTTATTTACATGTAGGCTACATCAATATGTAACAGAACACCGATTAGTAATTGTCACAGATAACAAAACAAACCTAGTGTGTTATTAAAAAGACTTTGCAGTTTTAACAGAACTCTGAAATTAAATTATCCACACTCACGACGTCACACAAGTACTAGTCATTAGCGTTGTCATTATTGTTTCTGATCTTGGGCTTCAATCTCTGCTATTAGTGCTTTTTTTCTACATTCTGCCACCATTTCCTTATTCCGTTTAAAACAGTTTTAGTTTCTTAGCTTATGCTCTAATTTCGTCAGCAGTGTATCCTCGTTTGCTCTGTTGTTATCGGCCACACGACGTTCACGACACTTGCAGACCCGCGAGCCTTTGCCACAAGCACGGAGTGAGAGAACAGTCTATCACAGACTGTCATTAACTGCAAAGCATATGGAAAATACTTTAAAACTTTCGGTACGTTTCTCGTAGTTTTGCAGCAGGCGCCCCCATCACTTGGAAAACATTTCCCTGAACATTGACAATAATCTCCTTTTCTGTATGCTGTTTTTTCAACAACTCAAAAAATTATTCTACGGCCTGGCATTAAGGCGATCTTAGTCCCTCTCCATCCTTTGCGCCTCATACTCAGCGGGTTTTCTGCTGGCACTGTACTTACCAGTTTTCGAGTTCAAACGACGAATCATACTGTATCGTACCTGCATCTCGAGTGAAGCGTTGTTGAGACAAGTTGCGGGTGGAAAATCATCAGCGCCAGCACAGAGAGATATCTGGAATGAGCGGTAGTATTTGTAACCGGTCGTTGTAAACAGATGCATCCCGTTCACCGTCTGTACACTGCACACGCAGTATAGACAAAACACAAATATCATAAGCCAAAGCCCTAACCGGTAGACTTGATTTTTTCCTCTGTCTGGACACCTGGCAGAACTCTGGGCAACAATCGCATTAGCAAACAGATTTTTTTTCTGTAATTAGTGATTTTCATCGTTTCCAGCAAACAATGGTGTCACTGGGTCTTGGTGTGAAGGTAAAATAATTCAAGGATAACATGCGAGAACATTATGAAATTCATGTGACTGTTAACTGCAGCAATACGCATTACACAAAATACGCTATAGGCCGGACCTATGCATCCTTCATACGATTTAAGCACGGTACACGGATGTGCCAAAGAGACAGACAGGCGGGCTATAGAGAAATCTGTAGGAATAGACGGAATTACTTGCGCTCCAAAAAGCGATTTCGCCTAAAAGTGAATAAAAATTCAACGTGGGACATACACGATTTAAACGACACGATGTTGCTGCGACACTTACATCGTGATTTCATATGACACGTTCTTTATTTTTAGTTTCGTTCAGTTAAGCTCAGTTAAGCGTTTCTCGGTGCTATTTTCGTGTCGAAATAATAATGTATATGACATCTGAGCTCCTGATAATCTATAACATACCCTGAGAGTGGAGCGAAGTCGTATTGTCGTCCGTCGCCGGAGCGGTATTGGCACGAAGTGATACATCGAGTGCCGTGAACAGCGGTTAAGCCCTCACCACAGCGAATACACGACTCAACGCCCCAGGCGTTCACACCTCGCACCACTGTACCATCAGGGCACGACCGACACTGGGCCGTCCTGGGATCCACGTACTGGCCCTCCGGACACGGTATACATCTGCAGACCACACAGGACCCAAAGCCAGCTTTAAACCTGATATATGTAAAAAAAACTTACCAGTTCACAACTGTACATGTAAGGACGATGTGATGATATCAGTCCTCTAAAACAGCAAAAATCATTTGGGTAACCTTAGATGGAGCTATGCATATGGCGTCCTTACAAGCTGACTTTAGTTGGTAATCACTAACATAGTTTAAAGCCTTTTTCATGTGATGCTATTTGTCGTATTAGGCTTACTTGCCCAATGGCTAAAGGACTCGCCTCTAGGAGAGTTCAAGAACCAAAAAAGTGTCGTAAATTTCGAACAGGAGAGGTGTATATTTTACCTATATGGGGAGCAAAAACCCCTGGGCAGATTGAGCCCAAATATTTTTTAGTCGTAGGTGTCCACGACGTAATCACGCCATTCAAATTTGGTGACGATCGGTTCAGGGGTTTTTGGTTGGCTGAGGGTCAAAGTTTGCCTTTTCCCATATACTTTGAAGGTCGTCCTTACAACACTCACACTATCGTGTGAGGTGTGATTAGCCTCAGTTAAATAAAAAAAAACTAGTGGTGTCGAGGAGTTATTTTTTAACGCATGCGCTAACGCGTTAATTAACGCATCACTATATTGATAAAGTCGTAAATGGACTACATGGAGAAAGTGACTGGAGGTCAACTGACCAACTCGTGGCTGAGTCGCAAGTAGGTGACAGTATAGTGATGGAACGGCAACAAAAAATATATCTACTTGAATATTTTTTTGAATATTTTTCGATCGTCAAATAACACCAGTTTAATGTACTCCTGCTTCGCAGAATTTAGTAAATTTACGTATATGCATTGTATGTGCGTTGCTTTTTTAACGCACGTTACTTTTTTTCAATGCGTTAACACGTTAAAAAATAATGCGCGTAAATTCGACAGCTCTAAAACGTGGGGTCGTTGTATAAATTTTCTTATAACCTCAGGCCTAATGTACAATAACTTGCCACAAATTTAGCATTAGGCCTACAACACATTTATTGCATGTAGTTTTGCTACTATTAGGCTACTCAATCTAAGCTATAGCTCTCTCAATTCAGAATATATCTTATATAAATAAGAGAATATCGTGCTGCATCAAGTAAACTTTCAAATGTTGCAACACGCCATAAAAAGGCCCCACAAGGCAAAAAATCGCAATGCTTTCTGGCATTCTCTAACCTGTGAGGTCCATTTTTGTGGGGCCCCTTTTAACTGAATTATCCGAGATGGTTTACCTGCCCAACCTAGCAAGCAATCGATAGCGACCCTATTCTCCACCAGTAGTTAAACACAATCTACTGAGCGTTTAAGCGCATACAAAATGACGTAAGAGAACTGAATTAAGCTAGACTAAACTAAACAGACTTGACCAATGAGCGAATTCAGTTCAGTTGAGTTTAGTTACATGTACGTCGCTATGTACCTTTATATGCCTGCAGCGAAAACGAGAATAAGCTGACAAGACTCATACCCGTCTTGCCTGGCGCCCTGCGGACAGAGTTTACACTTTTCGGCGCCACCGCTGCGTGGGTGCGTCACGTCGACAGAGTAAATGCGAGCGACGTCATCCCGCAGCAATGACCTGGAGGATGACCTCATAGTGACGTCATCATCGTCGTTGTCTTCTTCTGAGACCTTCTGGAACGCCCAGACGAACGTCGCCGCCGAAGTACTCGTTACGTTGTATCTATACGCACAATACATTCACCATCATGCATCAAACGTTATTATCTCCGCCAAGGTGAACGTATAGTGAACACTGGAAGAAATTGGAGGAAATTGGAGCCGCCATCTTGAATTTGCTACTATTTTCAATTTTGGTCGCATGCCCTATTTTCCGCAGTGATTAGCTACAATCGTGCAAAATTTGATTAATCTAAGTCAATTGGCCGCTGTGTTATTACGTTTTGTGCAAAAAAATGGCGGTTGCCGCCATCTTGGATTGCAATTTTGTACCACTGGACACCTTACAAAATCCACTGGTGGATTTGAAATTGTCCTTCAAATTTCGCCTTAATCGAGTTCGTATTTTTCTGGATATCACGATTCGAAAATTTCACAAATTTGGCTTGGAATGCCTATTTTAGTCCCCCCCCCAAAAAATCACGTTTTTGGGGAGTTTTGATTCCTAAATGTTACGTTTTAACATCAAAACCCCCTAAGGTAACAAACACGCAATTTAGTGAAAGAATTTGCGACATATATATGTTATATAAGCTGAATTATTGCCAAAATTCAGCACATTTCATTATTTTGTCTCATATTTCGTTGCAATGGCAACAGAGGTTGGCCGGGGGTAAATATAAATGACACCATTAAACAGCTCGTCCCCGAAACTGGAGTCACGACAGTTTAAATATTTTAAAAAAATTTTCCCCTAGGCGCCATTGTAATTTTTCGAATTTTACGAATAAATAGGTTAAATAGCAAATTTTAATTTTTTAACCCCAAATAGGCACACCCTTGCTTGAAACTTCATAAAAATAGTCAGCCCCTTGACGTGCACTATATTTTGCATTTACAGTAAGGAAAATAACGTGAAAGTATGAAAAATTCAACAAAATTTGGCCCGTATTTCGACAAATTTGTATAAAATATGACCATAAAAATTAAATTAGCACTAACAGTAGAAAAAGCACTTTATTTTGACGAGTTATGACGTATGCCATCGGGGTATAACTCTATAAGACCGCTATACCAAGCATGTATGCATTAAACATTTTGCCTTAGTGGACGCTAGGGTTTGGCATTAAAACAGCTTGTAAAATATAGCCGCCACCAAAATAAAATTAGGGACGTGTGAAGATGACGGTACCAGCGCAATGATATCTCGTGTTTACTAAAGTAGTTCGCCACATTAGAGCTGTGCTGTTTTGAATAATTTGTTACTGAAGTGCACTTTCCGAACCAAGTTATTGTGTTATAGTGAAACAATTCATCACATTTTTATTTTCCTGAGAAGGGGGCGCTGCCCCCTCCCCAGACCCTACCCCAATTTTGTGGTTAAGGTAGTAATTTTGATAGCAATTGTGCGTAACTGTGCATAGGTCACTGATCTCGTTTACTTATTTGATCGCATGCGAAAATGGCTAGCGTGTATGAAGAAAACGGCACCAAGAAGAAATAACCAATGATAATTAGATTAGTGAATTAAACTATAAAGTATAAGCACGAACTATTGTATTAGCTTAGACATTTAATCTGTTCTCAGTAGCCAGATATAAATGTCTAAGCTAATGCATAATGTTCGTGCTTATACTTTTTGATTTTTGCAGTTTTACATCAG
>Ga0209367_1002057_pt1 | contig 26030 bp, 15 predicted proteins | sample WorMetLIZISLAND2_FD_187412 | JGI IMG/M metagenome (GOLD analysis project Ga0209367, IMG submission 187412) | Marine gutless worms symbiont microbial communities from Max Planck institute for Marine Microbiology, Germany - Olavius geniculatus... ... | reverse complement strand
TGCTTTCCTATATATTTGCCTAAATTCTTCCTAAGAAGTTTCCAAAGAAGTTTCGAAAATTGCGCACCCTTTCTCAAAATCTTCTTTGGAAGATCTTCTCAAATTCTTCCAAAGACATTTTCCAAAGAAGTTTCGAAAATCTGCATACTTTCTTTGGAAAAAAAGTCTTCCAAAGATCTTCCTAAGAAGTTTCGAAAATTTGGCCCCCGGTTCTGGACACACCGAGGTAATGAATGTATCAAGCTGCTGCTGCAGTAAGTTATAAATTGTAAGATTATATACATCGTTTTTTTCTGTCATGTATTGCTTTGAGACTTATGGACCAGTCTAAGCATATTTAATGGTGCAGTGTAATATATGGTATATATGGTATTTAAATTTATCATGAGTAGTGGGTTGAGTTCTGGCAGAAACTGATTTTCTGAATGATTGCTTACAGAACATTTTTTTTTCATTTGTGATGTTTGTCAGTTATTACAAGGTTCCCACACCTCGTGGAAAGTCCTGGATTTTTTTTCCTGTAAATTCCGGGATCTGGAAAGTCCTGGAAATTAAAGCTCAAGGTCCTGGAAAGTCCTGGAAATATATCGTTGAAAATCGTGCATTTTTTCGTAGGTTCAAATGAAAATCGCTTAAAATTTGTCGTGCCAGTTTGTTATACATGTACTTAAACATTTGTGGGCTACAAAAAGGGCCTGGAAAATGTTTCATGGGTTCTTGGAAAGTCCTTATAAAGTCTTGGATTTTTTGTCAGTAAAAGATCGTGGGAACCCTGTTATTACTTGTGCTTTGTTGTAGCTAAACGATGTTAATTTTAGTTTAATGATAGTTTCGTTAGCGTGATTAGTTACTGTCAACGTCATTGCTTTTCATGGTGTGATGTTATAGTTCTCTAAATTCTGCAGTAAACACTGTGCTCTGATTGGATCAGTGGACAACATAATAATAATAATAATAATAGGAGTGCCTGATGACAAGAAAGCTTGATGGTTACCAAGATTTTTAAATAACTGAATTGTAATTAAGTGTAGAGTCAGCAGCATATTCTCCTATTAACATAGACATATTTTGCTTTTTACAGATACTGTATGGCAATTGTTTTTTGTCAGTTCACTGAAGAATAGATCGAGTGTACTGTGTAATTCCGTTTAATAATATTCACAATTGCAGCCCAAAGTGCAGAGAAATATGTGTCAGTATGGGAACAGCTAGGTGTCAGATGCGCATCTAATAATGCTTAAGCTTATTAAGTATTTTATTTATCTCAGATAAAGAAGTGGTGGTATGTTTTTCAGACATCCAAATGAAAGTGCTCATAGTGTCAAACCGGCCCGGACAACTATCCCATTTTGAGTACTGCTTTGAGACAGCTTTTGAATAAAAAGCAGTTGTTCAATTTACAGAATATTGTCACATTTATAACTAATGGACGAACACTTTAAACAAAATGCCCAGCTGTTGCTAGGATTGCGCTGGCCTTACTGGTCCATTTCATCTGACATGGTGTATGCCACTTCCTATTAGTGATTAATAGTAACGCTGGACGTATCTCTCACCGTTCTCGAGATATGGACAGTTTTCTGTTGAAAATGCACACAACTCCAAATTTGAAAATGTACTCCTTAAACTTTATCGCTGAAATTTTGCATGCCTATGTTTAAGACACAGCGCTAATTATTAGTGTAAAAAGTTTTTTTTACGACGTAGCGTTTGGCCACAATATATTTGTTACAGACGACAGACAGAAGTTAGAGAAGCTGATAATCAGTCCGGGCGCAGGCAGTTCGAAAAGTGAAAGTGAACGCACCTTACCGCGTGTTTTGGTGTGACCTCAGCAGTGAGCGATAATTGAGTATTGCGTTATTGTTTCTTTGAATTTCGTAAGATGAAACCGATTTTTGTGTAACATTTACTAACGTTTGTAAATTGCAAGCTTTGTGTGAGTTCTAGTGTCAAGTCGTGATACAATTCTGGTTTGAAATTTAATTCGAACGCTTGACAGCTGTCATAATCCAGTTGGCGGAATGTGTAAGTGTATTGCATTGTGTGTAAACAGTATAACGTGTGTGCATCTAGAAGCAAATAGCACTGCTAAGGTCCTCAAAATTGGTGCCGGTCTAAAATAAGATATCCTGATTTAAGCAATATGACGTACCTCAGCAAATCCATAATAAATCTTTACATTCAGTTTTGTTACGTGCGACTTCATAAACCTTCAATACTTTATTTTTTTTATAAATTGCAGCACAGTGCTAATATACCTCAGGGCAGCCATTTTCCGTTTAAATTTTTAATAACGGTTGTGCAAATAAACAAGATTGACCTAACCCTAACCTCAAACCTGTTCCTAAAACGGTGTCTGGCTTTTTCGCCCTTTTGCCGATTCACCGGCCAAGGGTTATCAACCTGTCCACGGATCGTTGCCTTATAAGTTACTTTGTTGCAAACTATTTCGTTTTAATAGTCGATATCTAAAACAAAACTTACGGGTTTTTTTCTTTTTTAAAAAACAACTTTCTTACCTTTACATGCATTACATTACGTGATTTCGCCATCAATATGGCAGTATTTTGGGCGTTGCTAAGAGTATTTTTATTCGTTACAGAAGTTTAATACCAAATGGTTGCAAAAAACATAGGTTTTTGGACTTTTTAGATTTATTCATTTTTCACTGAGGTACAAAAATTAAGAGTTAGGTTAGGGTTTAGGGTTAGGTTTAAGGGTTAGTGTTAGTCTTAGTGATTATGTCTGGTCATATTAGGGTTTTATTAGGGTAAGGGTTAATTAGGGTTAAGGTTAGGGTTGAGGCTAAGGTTTAGGGTTAGGTTTAGTTCGTTCAAGGTTAGGGTTGTGACTAAGCTTAGTATTGGAAAATCTTTTTCTTCTTCTTTTCCAATAATGCACATATCCTTTTGCGAGTAATGTCGTGCATTAACAAAAGTAACAACCTAGCTCCTTCAGCATAAACAGAAAATTCATCAGCTTTGCTGATGATTCTTCTGTTTATGCCGAAGGAGCTGTAACTATAAAAAAAATCTTAACTGAACATTGATTTTTTAACAGAACATGTACCCGGTATAAACTGTAAAAAAAGCATATGCGTAAAAAATCTTCAAACTATGTTTTTTGGGACCATTTGGCAATTAAAAAATACTGTACGTTTCATTAGTCTGTAAAATTCTCATAAGAAGAAATTTCTGTTTTTACATAGGCTTTTACATAGACTTAATAATGGAGTTCTTAAACAGTGTTTTATCTCGTACAGTCAGTCTGTAGAATTTTTATCAATGTGTTATGACGTTATGATTGACATTTGTACTGAACAAAATATCCGTCACAAAATATTTGAACATTTTAGCTGTGCAGTAAAAGTAGTTAGTTTTTAAGTAGGCCTAGTAGTTAGTTTGTTTTGTTTTTACGGTCGTATCTGGACTCACTGTCTTGTCTATTGTTACATTGTCTTGCATAGCTTTTTTGTTTGTTTTTACTGCCTGTCATGGCGAATAAACTTCATCATAACAATGCCGCCATATATGCCCGCTTTATTGTTGACAGGTAAACTTTAAGCGATGCCGCAAACAGGCGATCAGATTGAGCAATCTTCACCCCCGCGCTACAGTGATGTAACCGAGTCTAATGATCGGTTACTGAAACCACTGTCGAAGCAGAAATCTCTGCACCAGAAGAATGATGCTCCGAGCAAAAAGGGGAATGTGACATGTGGCGTAGGCCGAGTACACTCAAATGGACTTGTCATCACTGTTAATGGAGGCGTGCAGTCTCATGTCAAAAGTCATAGTAATGGGTATGTGTGTGGTCTCTGAATTATGTGGATTCATCATTGGTCATAACTGGAGCAGTAGAGTTAATGATTATTCACAGATTAGTCATTAATTTTTTAAAAATATTAATGAAGTTTTAACTCCTACAAACATTTTTTCTGCATGTCTCAAATTCAGTTCGTCTGTTAATTGCATAAATTGCTAAGTCACTATTCATCAATAGCATCATTTTCTTGCAGAATTGCTGCTATTAGTTTTATTGATTTTCTGTAAGTTAGGTGTTACAATTTTTACGCGCGAAAGCAGCTACTGATTTCAGCACGTCTTAGCCATCGCAATTCTGTCTGTCCGTATGTTTGTCCGTCTGTCACACGGGTGGACCAGTCAAAAACGGTGCAAAATAGGATCACCAAATCTTCACCGTCAGCTGCCTGGAAAACTCTAGTTTCAGGAACTGTAAAGCTTTTCTATAAATTCAAAAGGGGTCACCCTGAACGAAGGCGCTAAATGAGAGGCGGTGGGCAAAATTTGTGATTTTTGGCCAATAAGTCGCTGTATCTCAGCAACAATGCAAGATAGGGCCTAGGTTACTATTAATCGCTAATAGGAAGTCTTACACTGGTTCTGCATTGGCGCCAAATTCAGTGACCTTGAATGCCAAAATAGGGAGTTTTATGGATTTTTTGGCGATTTTGGGCTGCGTCACAAGTCTATATCATTCACAAGGTGGTGCCACGCTACTGTTGTTATGCGATCCAGATAGAGAATTTAGTATTTTGACCATGGACTCAGTTAGCGTGAACACCCCGATTTTCAGCTAAACTACTGAACCGGAACTGCTATAGGCTTTCGCATGTCTCGTGAGCATTAGCTCAAATTTCTTGTTTTTGATAGTTTTGAGCTTCTATTCTGGTGATGTTGGTTCTGTGTATTTCTTCCAGACTTTTATCAGTAGTGGATTATGGGACCAAGATGAACTGTGGTTCTGTAGTGAGTGACCATGGACCCAGTTATTGGAGAGCTAGAGGCGTATAGAGCTAGGCTGCACTACAGTTCTTTCTTCTCTGTCTGTCTCTGTCCCATATGATCCTGGGCTCCTAACTGTAATGTTAGAACATGTGAAGATACCAATACCATAATTGGTTCGTGTGTTACGTAGGGCAGGAGTAACTGGTATGCCAGTTTATTGTACCGTAAAACTGCTAATACAATTTGGGTCTCATATAGTGGCCGGGGGTCTGAGACTGATGTTTTAATAGAAGTCGGGTCTCAAATAAAAGCCGGGTCTCTAATATAAGCCGAACATCCAAGTTGTTGTTGTTGTCAACAGCAACGACTTGGATGTCGAGCTTGTCATAAGTATACTAACAGTTGTAGTAGTAGTAGTGATTAGTTGTATGTGCAGTAGTCTAATACACTCGCTCTAAATTGTATTGTAATAACAGTATTGTGCGCACTAACCAGAGAAAAATTGTATTACCCTGGTATGCCCTGCAGGTTGACAGTGTTTTATTAGAAGCCGGGTCTTAAATAAAAGCCGGGTTGCAGTTCAAGCCGGGGGTCTAATTCAAATGTTCTAATGGAAGCCATGGACTTCTATTAGCAGTTTTACGCTACATAAGGTCAAACATTTGGATGACCACATACATGTAGGGTACTGACTCGTTATATGATTATTTCTAGTGCCATTTTTGTGCGACATGCTTTGTGCTAGCATGTATTAGCTACTGTAATTTTGTCTATCTATCTGTCTGTCTGTGTCAACCTGGTATTGAATAAAGCCAAGGTGAGATAGCCACTCCCGGTTTTCACCATAAGATAGCCTTGTGTCTAGTTACTTGAGAGCAAATTTTGTGCTGCTGCATGAAAGGATTCTCCTCCAAGGACCTCAAATGATTGTGTCAAAGGGGTGTGCCCTCTGTGCAAAATTGTTATTTTTATCGCTATTATTTTTTATGAATCTTAAAGGCATAATTTACGCAATGTTTGTTTCAGCTCTGCTGTCATACCACGGCCAGTGCCCCCGGTTGCCGGCTCTGACGGCTGCATCGTGATTCGTGAAGTCTACGAGAATGGACTCGCCTCGGAGTTCTTTGCACTACAGCTGGACTACGCGCTGGAGGCCGGGGCGCGGGTGATAGTCATTGAGCCGTCACGGCTGGGACGCGAGACGGTGCAGTGGCTGGCTATTGGTGCCGGCTTGCGTCGGTCTGCCCTCTTGGCATGGTCGGTGTCTGTACTCACCGCGGCACTACGTTACGACGGTGCTGCCATGATCTGTGCGGCAGCCAGCGGCGCCATGGCGATCGTCTACGCCGTCTCTTGGCACCCCGACCCGTGCTCCAAGTATCGCGTGGAGCGCAACTCTCGACACCTGCAGCGCCTGCCACTCCACGACGTTGCCTGCACTGAACCGACAGTCCTAGTACGACGCGAACATTCCCGGCTCAGACACGGCATCTACGGCTCGATTGTTGTTGCCACGTTGGGAGTCTGTGCTTGGCGTTATGTCTCATCCACCTGATATGATCCCTTAAGTGACTGACATTTCATAGATTCTCTCCCCTCACTCGCTGTGATAGTACCAACCACAGAGCTTTGTGAAACGTTTTTTTTTTGATTGCGAACTTTTGTTGCCAACTTGTCAGTGTGCATCGTAGTCTACAAAGACAATCGTTTTATTCGTTACATCTCTCTGTGCCATTCAGAGGCATTTGTTAAAATAGTCTTGGGTTACTGATTGGGTGTTGAGCACAGTGACCAAAGTAGTAAACTGAGTCGATTTTATAAAATATGATTTTTGATTTAGTGATCCACTTGGATTTTTGTCCTTGTTAGAAAAAAATATGGAAAATGTATGGCTCCTGTTTCCTGTTTTAAGTTACGCAGTGCAAATTTGTATGTCATGTAATAAAATGATAATATCAGGTCTGAAACTTTAGTTTTTCCATTGGAAATTATTCTGGGACCTGGGTACCTACTTTTTGAATTGTAATTCATATTGCAATGTGAGTGAAGTGCAACCGTGATTAATTTCCACTCTCTACCTGATGTCGTGAAAGTTTCTAGTTTTTTTGTGATTTTTGTAGCCTCCTTTATTATGTTTCCAAATTGCATTGACAGATTTTGCTTTCTTTGCTTGCTAAATTTATCGACAGATGTCTGTGCTTGTAAGTTTATCAGTGGTCAGATGAACAAACTGTCGTTGGGGGAATGTTTAGAACTTCTGTGTTTTGTTACTGTAGATTAACAAACACAGGCTTTTTGACTACTGTAAACCATGTAGACCATCGGCCATAAATTAACAAGTTTTGCGCAAAAAGTTGTTACAAATTTTTATAATGACAGTTCTTGTATTGTCAATTTTTTAATGTGTTCTTCTGGTTTTGTAATTTTGTTTACCTTGCATGAGTTGTGGATTGAACAATCGTCAGGTATAAATGATCTTAGCTGTAATACATTTCTTGTTCTTCTGCTATATGGTAACTGTGGATGGACAATTAACCATCGAAATCTTCTAATGCACTACTAAATCTGTGCATTGTTGCATTTTCTGTTGCATCTAACCTAAACTCTGTTGTTTTTCATGCTTTGAACCAGTGCACCATAGAGCTTTTTCTGCAACCCCATTTTAATGTCTGCTAGTATTGGGTTAATAACATATGCTGTTTCTGCTTGTGCATTGGCATATTGTTTAGGCATTTGTAACTTGTGTTTTGTACTTTTTATTGTGGTTGTTCTTTAACAAGCACTGTTCCAAGCAATTTAATATACTGATGCATTTCTCTCTCTCTTATTCCTGGTCGAGGGGGTGGGTCACCACCCCAATCCATTCTAGAAAGTCCCAGAGGCATTGTGCATCAATTACGAACAGGGCCAAGTTGGCTGGTGACGTGGCGTAGTTGGTAACGCGTTTTGGCTGAAACGAAGTTAGTCTACGCCGGGCCCGGTTAGTACTGCGATGGGTGACTGCCTGCGGGCAGGTACACCATCTCGGTGCGAAGCCTGCCAGCTAGGTCGACTCAGCCTTCTACCCTCCGTGGGACGGTAAAATGAGTAGTAACTGAAGATTGAAGATAAAGAAGGGCCAAGTTCTGATTTGGCCATTGATACCGTGGCTTTTTATCTTCATGCTGCTATTTGCCATTTTGTCAGAATTCGTTGTTGCAGTGCTATATCGCTACTTTATGGCCTGTGTAAGGTGAAATGTTTGTAGTACTGAAAACAAAGGATTTGCCAGTCCCAGAATGCAGTGCATTTTTCCACGATGTGTGATGTTCCAATATATCCAGTAGCCATAGCTGTGAAATGTGAATGTGATAATATCGTGCAGTGGACTTTGCCTGTTTATTAGTCCGCCCGAAAACGATAGTTTTCGGAAGGACTTATGTTTTACGCATGATGTTTTTTTTGTTTATTCAACGCGAGATGCGTGGGCCAACCGGCACGAAATTTTGCACAATGGTCAGTACTTGGCCGAATTTTATAATGCCGGTCCAAAATTTTGGGGGGCGCACCCCAAAAAAATTTCGGGAGCGAAAAACATGCAAAATTTGGCCCGATTTCGGCCGACTTCGAAGTTCGGCAGCGAATATCTCCGAAACGGATGAAGATATTCAAAATCGGATAGTCATTCCGTCTATGGCGATTCCTCCTGCGTTAGGTGAAACAAGTCCGGTGAAGTTTGGTCCAGTGACCTTGGAGATCTTGATGTGAAGTCGTACCCCCCTAAAGTGCATATTTCGGAAGACCATATTTCGGCCCCTAGGGGGTGCTGCACCCCCAAATTTTTACTCGCGCTAGAGAATCACCAAGTCTTACTAGCGCACCCCCCACCGTGGACGGGGGCCCCCCTTACAACTTTTTTCAAAGGGGAGTCAAAAATTGGCTTAAAATGCAATAAAGGAGCACTTATAACTTCGGAGTTAAGGGGTGTAGCCCGACGAAACTTTGGCACTTGACGCGCCTCTAGGTTGGGGTGTTAACGCAAGTACGAAATTTGGGGGCACCGCCCCCCTTAAAAAATGGGAGGGCAAAAAACGTGCAAAAATTGGCGTGATTTACGACAACTTTCGAGTTTGAGCACAAATATCTCTGGAACCGATAAAGATGGTGACAAAATCTAAACGGCGTTGACAAGGCCGATCTTTTACGCGTTGAACAAAAAAAATTTTGTGAAATTCGGTCCACTACAAATAAAGTTATAAGCGCTCATGTTGACCAACCCTAAGTCGACAATGCGCGTTCGGCGTATGCCAATGCATTTGAGTTCGGGCCACATGACTTTGATGCCGGGGAAATTTTACCCCCCCCCCTACTTCCCTCAATCGGACTTAGGGCGCTGGGCGGACTCACGTTGGGCTTTGCCCCAAATTTCTAGTTTTTATCTATGCTGTGTCCCAGAATTAGTGACACCCCTTGGTTCATACGCATCTAATTCAGTTTATAGTTCGTGGATTTGAAGAAAATATTTAAATACAACATGAAGGGGACCACCATGAGCACAAACTTCAAAGACTAGTTCAGACTGATTTTCTCCATGTATAACGATTTTACATTAAGTTATCAGTAGGGCTGGTGCTAATTTTGGGACACGGTGTATGTACTGTACAGTTGCATACTACTGTGATTACAGAATGCAACATGCTCTGATTTGTGCACTGCTGCATGTATTCATGTCAGCACCGTAGTGGAATGGAATTTTGCACTAGGCAAAAGTTTGCTAGGATAAAAGCAGTTTTGTTTTCTATTGTCGGAATTACGCCATTTTGCATCTAGTGTATTTTTTGCATAACATCAGGATGAAGTTTTGCTCGGTTCTTGTATTTTTTGTTTACGGTTTTCTTAAGTGATTATTTTCTGTATTTCCAAAAATGTGCTACAGAAATTGACTAATTCTCAGAACAGTGTGAAAGTAGAGATTTTCACGCGCGAAAGCAGCCACTGCTTTCAGTGCATCTTAGCCATCACAATTCTGTCCGTCTGTCTGTCACACGGGTGGATCAGTCAAAAACGGTGCAAGCTAGGATCACCAAATCTTTGCCATCATCTGCCTGTAAGACTGTAGTTTCAGGAACCGTAAAGATTTTCCATAAAATCGAAGGGGGTCACCCGAACGAGGGTGCTAAGTGAGAGGGGGGTGGGAAAAATTTGCGATTTTTTAGCCTATAAGTCGCTGTACTGTATCTCAATAACGGTGCGAGATATGGCCTGGCTTACTATTAATCACTAATAGAAAGCCGTACACTGGCTCTCAATCGTCACCGAATCCAATGACCTTGGATGACCTTGAATGCTAAAATATTGGTTTTTATGGATTTTTTGGTGGTTTCGGGCTGCAAAACACATTTCAAGAGCGAATTGCGCCAAAACCAATTGAGATAGACATAGAAAAGCTGCATATGAAATTTTTAACATTGAACATAGATTTTAATGGTCCAAGTCTCGATTTTCTAGGTTCAAGGAAACCTGCGCATGAGGGCATCAAACAGCGGTACCCCTGTAAAAGTCGTTATTTTACCATTGTTGGTCAGTCTTTCGTGAAAACGTTTGCAGATAGGCATGGGCATGCTACCTATCACAACAAGCACTGGTGACGAGTTTTCAGTCGTATATCAACACCGATGACTTTGAAAGACCCTGAACTTCCCATATAAGGGGTTTTTTGATTTTTGCGATCTTCGGCTGCAGCGCACACTCCAGGAATGAACTGCGGCGAAATGGCTGGAGACAGTCTGCCAGTTTGCGAACATGAACTGCTATAGGCGTTCGCGCATCTCATGAGTGTTAGCTCATATTTCTTGTTATTATTCTAATTGGCGTAGTTTTCCATTTTTGCCAATCCATGCAGGTAGCTGGAGAGTTTGTATTTTTTTTAGCATTGCTGATGCTTATAGCTTGCTTTTCGTTATGTTAGTTTTGCATTTTTGTTGTACATACTTTTCTGAGCTGTGGCATATAAATGTACGAGGGTAAGCAGTACTGTGCAGACCAAGTTCTGTGTGCAGCATTATGGCTAGTCTCCAAAGGATTTTGCCACTAATGGTGCCATTTTTTGTTATTCAAAAAGTACACATTCTGTAAAATAAAAATAAATTTGATACTAATCGCAAATTTTTGTATTTTTCGCTCTCGCGCATCTCATGAGTGTTAGCTCAAATTTCTTGTTATTATTCTAATTAGCATATTGCTAATTTTAATTGGCTTGCAGACATGATATTTGTTCTGTATATTGAGCAATTCAGTTGAACTACTGGCCTGAAGTTTCAGCAGTGTATAGCTCTTACTGCTGTTAACTTATTTTATGAACTCTTGTTAAAACAGATCGAGGCTTGTGGCTTCCACTTTTCTTAAGGAAAAACCTTAAATTTCGTGATTTCGGACTCGAACTTGAACCCACTGGATTCATACTCATATTAACTTAGAACAACGTAAAAAATATCTTTTTTTATTTATTACAGAAAATAATTCAAAATATTTATATTCTATTTGTTTTAGTGTATTTGTGTTTGCACAGCAGTGATTTTCTTAAAAGTGAGGCTATTGCGCTTCAGGTTGTGCATTTCTGGACGAAAATTTTCTGACAAGAAGATTGTCTGACAATTTTCTGTCAGCGATTTATTAAATTTTATCTAATTTCGTCAGAGATCAATATTTTCGTTATGATTGCCAGTTTTTGTCATTACGTCAGTTTTTTGTAAAAATGAAATCTTTTGGAGCCTAATTATGGCTGATGATTGTCTTGCAGACCTGATATTTGTTCTGTATATTGGGCAATTCAGTCGAACTACTGGCCTGAAGTTGTTGTATATTTGTCATTAATGCCGTAACAATGCAGTTATAGTGTGTGTAGCAGCTGTTCTGTGAACGTAAGAGCCAGTGCATTTCGTGTACATGTATTCTGTATTTCTGATTTCTAATTATGACCATCGTACTCACAGTAAAAGCAGTTGCAGCCAGAATAGAGAAGCTGGGCCCCTGGTACGAACGTAACATGTTCGTTTAGTGTTTTTGACAGAACTTGTTGTAGTACATGCCATCCTTTTCTGTCACATTCTATCTTTGACAAGCGCACTAGAGATTTCTTTGAAATGATAGTGCGCTATATAAATGTTCTCTTATTATTATTATTTGACCCCAGATTCAACATTTTTCCCTCTCAACAACATTGTGCACTATAAGTGAAATTACTTACATGTTATCTATTTGTATATGAAATTCAAGTCTACATCACAGTAGCCAATTAAGGCTAAGGAAAATACTGTTACGTATAAGCTGCTGGCACTTCAACATGGCACTAATATGCCAATTTGCACCCAGACCAATATTGAAAAGTTGTCAACTGTGTGTGTGTGTGTGTAAATATTTAGTACACAAAGGTTAAAAGGTTAATGGTTGTGTAGGCCTATACCTCTTTATGGGTAACCCTTCGCATAGCTACAGAGCATCACCTGACATATAGGATCAAACAGTCTTACGTGCTACCCAACACAGGAAAATGTGCCCTGCTTTAACCCCAGCCAGGTGGGCTGGTGCACGATTTACCTACTTCTCTAGGGATGCAAGGCTGAGTTGACTGGTGTTGGTTATATACTGAGATGGTTTATCAGTCCACAGAGAGTCATCCAGTAACCATTTGATAGTGTCCCAACCAGGAGTTGAACCCATGACCCCTTGATCATATGTGCAACGCATTACCATTATGACCAAGCACCAAGCTTGGTGATCTGGCACCAAGCTGCTTAGTGGTTGTGTGATGTTCTAATAGTGAAACTTGTTCCGATTTTAATATTTTTCGTGGAATTTTGTGATTTTAGCAAATAAATTAACCATTGTCATCTGATCTCGGATAACATTGCCACGTACTATCTTTGTACATTTGAAAATCTCATCTCTGCTTGGGCAAGGTTGTTATTTGACATTCTGGATGTTTTCTTTTCTGTTCGTATTGATTTTCACAAACTTTGGTAGGCAGTATCCGATAATGGGTAAAATAAATGCCAGATGGGGTTATTTAGGTCACAGTTGGGTGCATGGCCATCTAGCACCTTTGGCTGTTCGTTTTAATATGAAATGATCAGCAATGTTGGCATTAGTTTAGTCGTGCATGTGAGTTTCATTGGAGCTGTGGCAAGTCTTGTAGCATCTAGTTATATTGGGTTGTGTGTGTGCATGTGTATATATACCGTTGTTGAGCGGCTTTCATTTTTGTATGGATAATATACTTATTGCAGTTTTTAATTTCCGTGTCTGGACTTTCTTATTCTTGTGTAAGAACTAGGTTATAGCTGGAAGTCGTGAAAAAGTTATCGGAAGTAATTTCATCGGAGTGAACTAATCAAAACATCGGGATCAAATTTTTAAGTTTAAAGGTGTTTAAAAATTAAAATATGAAATGACGTAGCAGAACTATTCTGTTTCGTTGCGTTTCTGTTGCTTTGAACACACCTTAAAGAACTAAGCACTTTCTCAAGATTATTGGTGGAATTTGGAGGACAAGTCATTGAAGTTAGTTAATCACTCAATCTGTCAGGATTGTTTAAAGTGGCCTAAGGAATAAAAATATTGCTAAGCTTATTATGAGTCCACCAGGCGCAGGCTGAATGCAATCCAGTCCGGAAAATAGGAAAAGGATTTCGTGAAGAGATGTGTTTTGAGCCGCTGACAAAAATTATTAATTGTAAAAAATTATAAATTGTAAAACTGGTCTCGCCCGTCTGTCTCTTCGTCCTGTTCTGGGTCCCTAGCTCGAAAATGAAACGGCATATAGACACCAAAATCGGCGTGAATGTTTCCCGTGGCTGCAGCAGCCAGCCCAGGTGTGCCAATTTTTCAGTGCAAAGGGTCAAAGGTCAGGGGAGTGGACGGCCGCATAATATATTTAATGTTGCTGACGGTCGGTCGTAACACAGAGGCAGTATAGGCCTACACCAAGTCAGTTGAGTTGACTGAGCCGAGTCAGCCCAGGACACCTGTCTGTTTTATTTATTGGCCTGAGTGCATTAATATTAATGAGCGGCATACGCGAGCGCCGGTGCCAGGTAATAAAAGCGCTTTGCAGCCAACCGCAGTGCAGACCGCTCTGCTTGTGAGGTAGGCTTTGTGAGTGACTGTTCTAAAGCTATACCGTCTGCATAGGCGTCCGTTTTATGTAGGTCTATAGGGCTACCTGTGGGCTTAATCGTACACCGCCGCGTGCATATTGACAGTATAGTTAGCGTGTTGGTTGCGTACATCTTCTGGATCTGTAGCCGGCTCATGTAATTTTTACGCGCGATAGCAGGTACTGCTGTAGCGCATCTTAGCCGTCGAAATTCTGTCTGTCACACGGGTGGGTCAGCCAAGGTGTAGCTAGGATAGCCAATGTACTGGTTGTGTGTGACCTGCAAGGTCATCCAAGGTCGACGATTTTTGTGTCATTTGATAACTAATATGCCACTTCCATTTAGTGATTAATAACCTTGACCCTAGCTTTCACCATTTCCGAGATACGACCACTCATAGCTTAAAAATTGCCACTGAAAATTGCGGCCAAACCGCTGCAGATGGAGACATGGTTACTATTGACAAGCCTGCAGGAAGTTGCCAGCGCCCTATCCGATGGTACCATCACCGACTTCTCTGACTTACCGCATGATTGGCATACCATAGTGCGCTTATGACTTTTTAAAATCATTTAAGGTCAATAATTTTCATGTCATTCGAAAGCCAATATGTTACTTTCTATTAGTGATCAATAGCAACCTAGGCCCTATCTCGCACCGTTTAGCCACAATAGGCCTACATCCGTAACAGACGACGGAGAGACAGACAGACAGACGACAACTCGTACCATAAGCTCGATCGTTACATAAGTACGGTCGGCTAAAAACGGTGCAAGCTAGGATCATCAAATCTTCACTGTAGGCTACCTGTAAGACTCTAGTTTCAGGATCTGTAGGCTAAAGCTTTTTCAAAAATTCGGAAAAAAATCATCTCGAGTGAGGGCGAGGGGATAAAGAAAATTTGCGATTTTTAGCCAATAATACGGTACCTATTCTGAGTACCGCGGTATTTAGCTAACAGAATGCAGTGTTTATGGCTGCAGATGTACAGCGATGTCGGCGGACTATGAGTCGATCAAGACGAGACTTCAGAGTCAGAACAAGTTGTGGGAAGATGAAGACTTTCCGCCTAATTGGTCTTCACTGGCGTCTGGTGAGCGTCACAACAGCAGCGTCATGTGGCTACGACCACCGGTCAGTAGTCAGAACTTCTCTTACGGTTCTATAAACGTCGACACTGAAAAATAGACAAAAGCCCAGCTGTCGCTAGGGCTCGCTAGGGAAGACGCGCTACAGCCTATACTGTTCTCTTTGCACTAGATCGCTGAAATTTCGCATGCCTGGTGTAGCCAGGATTTAGATGTAAGGGGCACTTGAGGGGTAAGGTCTGAGAAGGGGTGTCTCTTCTCTACCGGTAAAGTAGTCTGGGGAGGGGTGGTGCCCTTTCCCCAAATTTTTTTAAAAGTTTTTGTGCGTGAAAATGAAGTGATTTGGTCATTATGACACTATAAATTCCGAGTGATTTGAGTAGGCTTTTGTTTGGGGGGGCACGTGCCCCCAATGCCCTAACTTCTCTTTATGGCTACGCCATTGGAAAGCTGCCCGCTTTAACCTCAGCCATGCAAGCCGGTTCTCTATCTTCTTACCCAAAAGGGTTAGAAGGCTGAGTTTATTTGGCGTCATGCGCAAAGTTATGTAGTCAACTCTAGGCTATAGACGGTGGTTGTGTCCAAGTGATCATGGCCCCCTATTTTAGACATGGACTTTCCTTTTTGCTGTTGTATGATAATCCACCGGGAAATGCAGAGCTCGATAATTTATAACGTAAAATACTATAGAATGTATAATAATATATGATAGTATAAAATGCTTTTACATTTTTAAAATGTTCTTTGTCTTTATGTGAATTCTTTTGTTAAGTTTAGCTACGCGTTTGCCTAAGTTAAGGCTAGTTTACGTTTTGCTGCCATATATATTTGGTTAACCTGTAGAAAGATATGTGTTCGTTTTGGTTCAATGACTAGTTTCTTGAAAATGAAGTTAACTGTACGGATATGCCCTAGGCCTATGCTCAGTGATAGGGTGTTTACGCGATCCAGCAAACGTCCAGCGAATGTCTAGCATTACATTTGCTGGAAGTTTGCTGGACGTTTGCTGGATCGTGTAAACACCCCATAAGGCGAAAGTGACTTGCTGTGTTCTGGCTCTATAGCACCGGTCGCAGTATGCAATCGTCGTGAGCATGCTTCGAGCATAACTGTTGCTCGTTAAATAGGCCTAACTGATGTCATTGCGGTTTACTGTGCCCATGCAGGGGGCGGGGAGGGGGACACGGTAAATCATGCACTTTTAGGCCTATATTATTTCATAGTGGCCCAGCAAGCATACCACAACATAATGCTAGGCCTACGAGTGGCTGTAATTGTGACAGCGTCGCATAATGATTTGCAGCATTTTTGCACGACTAGTCGCAGTAAAATTACCTGTGAATGGAAACCGAAGTTGGCTGCCACGACCATATTACGTGTATGCCATTTGCACAGGCCTAAGCGTAGTCACGTAGGCCAGCGACGCCGTTAAATGGTGTCTAATGTAATACATTACTACTTGCCTATTGGTCATTTAGTCAAAAACTGTACCATCTCAGTTTAGTTCAGTTCAGTTTCGTCGCTCTTTGCGCGTCTTTAGTGTTTTGACAGCGTATAAAATACGAAATTTGACTTTTTTTGACCTATCTTAACATGGAATAGCTTAACTATAAGCGAACTGTTCAGCTAAAAGAAAGTCGAATATAGTAGCCTAGGTCTACGGTCCGCTATAGTAGCAGCAGTCTGGTGGTTTCGTCAGCAATCATCACCAGTGGTTTAGAAAGTATTTTAACGCCGTACTAGAAATTGTATAAATGTACTATAAAAACCATTTAAATGGATTATCATATGGTCTTGTTGTGTCATGTGTAGGAAATAATAGAGTTTCGTTGGTCGAAGCCTCCGTTCGCCGTGCAAGCCCGACTGCCGCCGAAGCCGATGTTCGTCGTGGAAGGCGCGTCGAGATTCGACCTCTACCAAGGACGAATTGGTAATTTACGGCTGCTGTGAGGAACTCTGTCTTGGAATGTGGGTTATCTTTGACTCGAGACTGTCTTGGACCTCAGATTTTTTACATTTTGAAAATTAATGGAATGATTCTGTTTAGTTTACGCGGGATGACCCTAGTATCTTTTGTGCTGACATTCTCTAAATGACTTATTTGTCATTAGCGTTACTGTAATCGATGGATCAAAATAGATTACTGTTTTGGAGAAAAAAAGAGATGTATACACGTGTTAATCGATTGGTATCTTGGTGGCGTAGCGGTTAGGACGTCGGATCGAGAAGTCTTAAGTTCGACTTCCGTTTTGGTCGCTATCAAGTTCTTACTGGGCCTACTTGTGTCAAAAACTTAGTTTTTTTTATCCCTTTGGGGGTAGGTAATTAAGTACCGGTCTGCCTGGCTGGGGTTAAGATACAGAGGTAGTGCACGTTTACTTGTGTTTGCACGTTTACTTGTGTTCGGTGGCAGGCGACGCCGTGGGATCCCACGTGGCAGGTGACGCTCCGTAGCTTTTGAGGTGGTAACACACACAACACAACCCTGGGTAATGTGCTCTTACGTCTAGGTGCCTGTGTTATATACACCAGTTGCACGTGGTCTAATGGTTGATTTTGACTCGTGACTTTCAGGTTAGGCCTACGGACGGTTCGATTCTCAACGCGGATCATTTGCACGCATATAGGCTACATACTTGAGCAGGCGACTAACCTATTGCGTTTTTTTCTTTTTAGGCCAACTCAGTCTCTTAACCGTGACGGGATGGGAAATGAGTAGTAGTTTACTGGCTCTGGTCTACGGCTACGGCTACTGGCTTACTGCGGCTGATTAGGGTAGTGGCATGTCTGCTAGCTGCAGACTGTGAGCACGGACGTTGAGGGCGAAAGCCAGACCCAGGGAAACATTTTCGCGGGGCCTCTCTGGGGAGGAATTTTTTTTAATTCTGGCGCATTTCGGTGTAGGCCTCCATTTTGCATTTTTGAGCGTCGGCGGGCCCCCAAACGTCCCAAACTTACTTCCTATCCCTGCTCTTGACGGGCCTGACTGCGAGTCCATTTTGTTTGCTGACGCGGGCAATGGATGGCCGCATAGTGCGCTGCGGTATCATTAGCTCGTGCCAAGCATTTGCCACTTCCGACTACCAACGTTGTGAAATGCTGTTGGTCACGAGTTTGACTCATGTAAGAAGCGCTGTGGCAAGTGCCTTTAGTAAGTTTTAGCTTTTGTTGATTTTCAATTAACATGATTCTAGCTGTCACATGATCGTGTATATACTATACTTTTAGGTAACTGCTGGTTTATCGCTGGGGTTGCGTGCCTGGCCGTCTCCCCTGAGCAATTGTTTCATCGAGTTGTTCCACTGGATCAACATTTCCAACACGACTATGCGGGTGACTGTCTGACTGCAGTCTTTCTTAAGGCGCGTACGCAGCGACGTAACTGAACTGAACTGACACGGTTTAGTTTCTGACGAACTGACCAGTGGGTAAGCAGTAATGCATTACAGTAGGTACCGCCTAACGGCGTCAGTGATACCTGACTATAATCACGTACGCGTGCCAGCCAATGACCAATGGGCTCGCACTGCTCGCCCATTGGTCAGTTCGTCAAAAGTTCAGTTCAATTACGCCGCTCTGTACGCGCTTTTACATTTGTCTTATTATTCAAATCATAGAAGCAAACATTTATAAAATTTTGACTCTGAGGGGGCGGTTCAACATTTTTTTTCTTGGTTTTTTTCTTTTCTTTTTTCCATTTCTCTTTCTTTTTTGCAAATCATAGAAGCCAACATTTACGAATCATCGCGGGAACGACCTTATCTTTTTCTCTTTCCTTTCTTTTTTTAGCTCTTTCTGTTATTTCTTCTTACTTGCTTTTTTCTTTCTTGCACTTACCCTGCCACTTTTCTCGCTTTTTGCACGCGAAAGCAGCTACTGTTTTCAGCGCGTCTTAGCCATCGCAGTTCTGTCCGTCTGTCTGTCCGTCTGTCACACGGGTGGATCAGTCAAAAACGGTGCAAGCTAGAATCACCAAACCTTCACCGTCGGCTGCCTGGAAGACTCTAGTTTCAGGAACCGTAAAGCTTTTCCATAAATTCGAAAGGGGTCATCCCGAACAAGGGCCCTAAATGAGAACGGGTGGGCAAAATTTGCGATTTTTGGCCAATAGCTCGCTGTATCTCAGTAACGGTGCGAGATAAGGCTTAGGTTACTATTAATCACTAATAAGAAGTCGCATGGCTTTCGATTGGCGCCGAATTGAATGACCTTGAATGCCAAAATAGGGGGTTTTGTGGATTTTTGGCGATTTTGGGCTGCGACACAAGTCTGCATCATTCACAAGGTGGCGCCACGCTACTATCGTTCTGCGATCCAGATAGAGAATTTGGTATTTGTACATTAACTTAGCGTGAATTGAAACTGCTATAGGCTTTCGCGCGTATCGTGAGCATTAGCTCAAATTTCTTTCTTGTTTTCTCACGATTCGAAGGTGAAAAAGAAGAGAACGGATGAAATTTAGTCATTTTCATCCATAGATCTAGTGAGGGGGCTTATTGTGGTAATAGCAGCAGAAACAGTGCTAATAATGTTAATAATGCTAATAATGTTGATGTGTGAATCATACATCATATTTCTTCAAGAAGCGATTTTGAAACCATAGAAACGAATTAATAGGTCACACTGGTGGTAGTCTACTTAGTTATTCCAAATATACTTCATGGTTGAATCGAAATTAAGTAAAGTTTTCTATCTAGATCATATCCATGTATACTGCACCTACAGCATTAAGCAATAGACAAGAGATTGAACAAATTATAGCCAACATGTTTTATTCAACGTTTGTAAAGGGTTTTCTCACACGTTTTTTAAAGTTTTAAACAATGTTTTGGAACGTTACTTGCATCTAAGATGTGAATCGTTTCAGGGATATTTCGGTTTAACTTCTGGCACTTCGGTCGGTGGGTGGAGGTCTGTGTTGACGACCGTCTACCGACGATCAATGGAGAACTCATCTACGGCTGTAATCTGGAGCAGCCAAACGAGTTCTGGGTTCCACTCGTTGAGAAAGCTTACGCCAAGTACACAACGCTTCTTTCTTTCAACCTATTACCTCCGCCAAGGAGGTTATGCGTCGTAGCGGGCGTTTATTTATTTGTCTCTCTGTCGGTTTGTTAACGGGATTGCACAAAAAGTTATGGGCGGATTTGGCTTGACTGAAGTTTACAGGAAATGTTAGACTTGATCCGTTTTAGAGCTGATTAGATTTTTGGCGGTGATCCGGATCAGCATCTGGATCCAGGATAGGATTGAAGTGGTGTGCAGTTGGCACTAGACGGACGGCCGCATGCATGTCGGCACATGGCGTGGCACTATATCATTTCTGTTTGCCAACTTGTAGCTAGCTAGAGTCACTGCACTCATAATGGATTTCACCTTATTGTGACCACCATTTTGCACAAAGTCACGCCGCATATATAGGCGTACGTATGTTTTGTGGTTTAAATTATTGTGACATCGTTTGTATCATTTTTGTAACACCCAGTGGCGTAACTACTGACCCTGCAAACCCCGCACTGCGGGGACGCGGGTTTAGAGGGCCCAAAATTATGGCGTTTATTTTTTTGCACAGCAAAAACACGAAATATGATGTCACCAGATGCGGTATATGGGGCGCCAAAATGCTCTAAAATGCGGTTTCCGCCGAGTCTCTGTTTTGGCTTTCGCTAGGGGAGCTCTCAGCATTCCCCCAGACTTCCTAGCTGCATTGAAAGGGTCTACTTGTAAGGGAAGAAAAAGTAGAGTCGTCGGAAGGGCCCCCCGTACCCTCCCGCCGGAGGGACCTCACGTATGATCAGGGGCCTCATGCTACGTAAGAAAAAATGTCTAGTTTTTTACATATATTAAAAATACAAAATAAGTAAACAGGTGCAAAGTTTACCCAAAATGGACAAGTTTATTACTTTTCATTAACGTACAGTAATCTGTGACGTACTGCGGCCCATTAAACTTCATTTTTGCGGAAACAACACAAATTGTATCTGAATTTTTGCATTTCCAAACTTCAGAAAGTGGGTAAATTTGCGGCTTCCATTGAACGTCCAAAAGTCAAAAGCGTTTCGGCTTCAGGGGGGGGGCAAGCCCCCTGACCCTCGGCGGTCTGACCAGGGGCTCTGCCCCTGGACCCCGTGAGGCTCCGCTTCTAGACCCCCGTTATAGGGGCCTCACAGTTGGATTTCGGAGGGGTACCTCCAAATCTCTAGCGCCAGCACTGAAAAAAAGTAGGTGGAGAAGAAAGAGACAAAAAAGAAAGGGAAAAGGACAGGATATGAAGGCAGAAGAGGAAAGAGCGTAAGGAAGGAAAAAGAAGGAGAGGGGGCCCTGGATGATTTTCTTCCAGGGAGGCCCGAAATTTGAAGTTACGCCACTGGTAACACACTGTAAGACTGAATGGTGGCTATGGAAATCTGAGTGTCGTTGTCCGCGCGAGCAACGCTCTGGTTGTCTTCAGTTTATTGTGTGACATTGTGTATGTTGCACCTGTAGACGTCTACAGATGGCCTCTTGCACACTATGTTACATGTATACATACGTTGCTTTTTTGTAACACCGCGTAGGCTGAACGGTGGCTATGAAAACCTGAGTATTGGCGGTCACACCAGCAATGCTCTTGTCGACTTCACTGGCGGTATATCCGAGTCCATTGATCTGCGTCAGATACGCTCGTCTCCCGGAGATCTCTTCGACGTCATGTACGCCATGGTGCAGAAGTGCTCAATGCTCGCCTGTGATATCCAGGTGATTTATACGTGAACAGTCGCATACACTTTACTGTTTAATAGCTTAAAGGTTAAAAAAGTTTAATTACCTCCGCCAAGGAGGTAATGTTTTTGCCAGACTTTGTTTATCTGTTTGTCTGTTTGTTTGTTTGTCTGTGTGTTAGCAAGATAACTCGAAAAGTTATGGACGGATCTTCCTGAAATTTTGAGGGTATGTTGGGCATGGCATAAACTACCAGTAGTTCAATTTTGGGCGTGATCCGGAAAGAATCCTGGATTCTGGATCACTTTAGAATTATTGTTTCCATTGCGTTAAAGGGAGCATACGGGAACCGCTGCAAAACCGAAGATGGTGACGCCACCTGGCGAATAGCATTGCCTTGGCGGAGGTACCTGCGGTCTCTGACTGCTTTCTAGTTAGCATAGCTTTTTATGGGAAAACTATCTCAGAGCTACAGAGCGTCACCTGCCCCATGGGATCTCATGCCGCCAGACACAGGTGAATGCGTCTCGATAAAGATGAGTTAGCTTGCTTCATGTTGATTCTTGTGATTTCATAGTCAACAATTTTCATAATAGGCTATAAATCTTTTGGCACAATCTTACTAAGCTTTTGGGCTTTTTCTCAACACACAGCAGCATCTTACCATGACTACCGGTATTACCGTTTATTTCTATAGAACAAATCCATGGCTGTCACGTTGCTATGGCTATACGTAACAGGTCTGTGCATTTTTTGGATGGTTGACCTTGTTAGCATAACGAGGTTCTGAGTCGTAGCATGTTTATGACCTTTCAAGCTACAGAGCCACATTACTTCTGACTTAACAATCAACATGCTTTCAAAGTCACAGCCAAGAATTGGTCTCATTCCGTCTTGCTCACAGTTTCGAAATGGAACGCAAGGAAAAGTGAAAAATGTTTCGGCTTTTGGCCAAGTGCTGCTTGGCTTTCAGAGCTAGAAAAAATACCGTCTCTGCTAATAAATATGTAAAAAGAATTGCAGAAACAAGTTTCCGATTATTATCGCAGATGTTGCTTATACTTGTAATGTGTGCTATTGTTGTTTTTGCATTGTGAACAGTCTCAGACGGTGGCGACAACACCTGAGCTCAACGGCTTGTTCAAGGGCCACGCGTACAGCATCACTAACATCGTCCGAGTAAGATAGGACTGCAGTTTAATTATTTGTCAAGTCTGTGTGATGTACATTTTACAAAAATTTTAGCCTATTCACACTGATTACCATTTGCGTGGTTGTCTTTTATGGCACACGTTGCCATGCATTGGTTAGTGCAGTTTTTCAAAAATAATATTTTACAAGGTAGTGTAGCGCCACTTTTTAGGTGTGGTGGGAAATGCAAAGACATTTCTGTAGCAATGTTTCTTCCGAGTCTGCGAGTGAAAGAATTTTGAAAATCTTTTGCAGTTTATTAAAGATATGATGAATAATGCAAATTAATGCAGTGCTTAGTTTTTACGCGCGTATTAGCTATATGGTAATTCTGTTCGTCTGTCTGTCCGTCTGTCTGTCACAACCTGGTATCGATCCAAGACCAGTTGAGATAAGAGACTTCGGGGGTTTTCACCATATGATAGCTTAGTGTCGCTAGTATTTCGTGACAAAATTTCATGCCACTGGGTGAAAGGGGTTTCCACGAACGAGGGGCGAAAGAGGAGCACCTCTCCTAAAAGACATTATTCTACCGCTATTGGCTCGTCTAACAATGGCTTTAGGGGGTCAGGCAAATAAATAATGTCAGACAAAGTCTTCCACCACTGACCCTGGTTGCCATGGCAACAACATTAGTGCAATCTGGCCAAAAATTGATACGTATAATGCACTCTCACGATTCACGAGCGGCTTCTAGCGTCTAGTTCCATTAGTATTTGTACGGTGGCGCCACACAGCGTAACGTGATTGGCGAATGGCGATATGGTCTAACTGCCGTAGTCCTATAAAAGTTGAAGTGCATGAATTTCGAACAGCTATAAACAGGTTTCTATTAATACGCTGAAATGGCCTACGTTCTCCGCAAATCTGCAGGTACTTTTCTATAAATAACATTGCCCAGTGCACACCATTATTTATTTGCCTGATGTGTATACATAAGCCTAATGGGAAAGATTACAGTTACAGTTAGGTGGATAAAGCACAAAACAAATATATTTCTGACAGTAATTATTTTTGTTAAGGGGGAACGTGTGCGGCGCTCCCCTGAAGGAACTACTAAGAAGCCCAGCTGTTGCTAGGCTGAGCCGACCGTACCTTTTAATATATCCGAAGGCCAATTAGGCCATCGATAGACCTCCAGTTGCAGAAAGTAGACTTTGTGGGGCTATATTTTTGCTCCTGATGGTATGAATCTGTCGTCTTTTTAATTTGTGTGGCGATTCCGACAGACGCATGATCGGCATAGCAGAATGCGTAATAACCCTTCAAGGCTATTCAAGGTCGATAATTTTGGTGTCATCTGAAAGGTCTTACCGGTCCTATGCAACTTTCTATTAGTGATCAATAGCAACTATTGCCCTATCTCGTAGGCAGAGAAAGGTTTTCGTGGGCGGGGATAACAGGTTTTGGCCTCTGGGGCTCGCAGGGCTGAAAACTGAGACTGAAGGCTGAGAATGGAGATGGTGTTTCGGGAAAGGGATGTAGGATCCACAAGAATCCAACTTCCGGTCTCTGGACGTAGGCTTCTTAACCGGAGTCTCTGGTCTCAGGCGAAATTTGGACGTACATAGGCCCGATGAGCCCAGAAAACGCATTTAGCGGATGCTATTGTGTGAAATACTATGATGCTACAGATAAAATCGCATTCAGACGGAACCCAGTTTGGCATGCAGTGCTCCTTCTTTCCAGAATCATGAGCGCCATCTGCCTCCACTCCCCCATTTCACATTTTAACTCTTCAGGGGTCTTAGCCGGCTCTGGTGCCTACGCTTATCATGTAAATAAAGGGTAAAGGGAGCCATGCCCCAGCTGGGGCGTAGGCAGGGTGCTCATCTCCCACTCGCGGCTGTTGAGCCCGTAGGTGGATAAACCACTTGAGTCCGTGACGCATGGCCAGTGCGACACCAGACCTACGGTTACCTTCCAAGTCTCGGGGCATCACCGCCCTTTGACCGGTACCAAATAATTATACTGCTTGGTGACAGAGGCACATGTGTGTGAACAACTTGCCTAAGGTCGTTACCCGGCAGTGTCCCGGTGCGGAGTCGAACCTGGGCCCCTGAGTTACCTCAGGATTACAAGTCCGGCACGTTACCGTTAGACTACCGAGCCACTATCATGTAAATGGGTACCGGTAATTCTGCATTGTTGTAATAATGTGCAGTTGAAGTCGACAGACCACTCCGTGATCCAGCTATTGCGGCTGCGCAATCCCTGGGGCAAAGACGAGTGGCATGGGCCATGGTCAGACGGGTAAACACTTAACGTTATCGTCTTGTTACTTTTTTATTTACTTTTTCTTTCATTTATTTAGTTCGCTCAAAAATATAACAAAACTAGATAGCAGTCGTAGCCCGCAGGTACCTCTGCCAAGGCAATGCTATCGCCAGGTGGCGTCACCATCTTCGGTTTTGCAGCGGTTTTGCTTATGCCTCCTTTAACGCAATGGTAACGAAAATTTAAAACTGATCCAGAATCCAGGATTCCTGCCGGATCACCCCCAAAATTTAATCACTTGTGGCTTATGCCATGCCCAACATACCCTGAAAATTTCAGAAAGATTCGTCCATAACTTTTTGAGTTACCTTGCTAACACACAGACAGACAGACAGACAAACATACAAACAAACAAACAAAGTCTCGCAAAAACGTTATCTCCTTGGTGGAGGTAACAATGTGAGCTGGACAGCAGGGCTCGTAATGACAGCTGCCCTTTCTTGTAGCTACCGTATAATTGTAGGCCCGTGCATGTGACTTGCTGGTGGGATTAAAAGTATGATTTGGGCCATATTCTTCGTGCCGTTTGTCTGTGACTTTATACTGCATATTTTACTGTGTTGTGTTTTTTAAAAATTTTATTTTGTGTTTGCGCATATACAGTATGCATAATGTGTGATTTTATGTGTTTTATATCGCGTAATAAACGACGTCGATGATGGTTAGGTTGTTGAGCATGGACAGTGTTCAGCTGATGGAAAATATGGACTAACCAATCATAATTATAATGGGCTATATTCTATAATAAATGTACAAAACATCAGTTTATACACTTGTTAACGGCAACATTTAAGGACTTGCACATCGAAAACAGCAAAAATTACAAAAGGTGATATTGCCCGCATCACACTGACTGTGTGTCAATGTGCTGCTGAATAATATCACCT
>Ga0209367_1002055_pt1 | contig 26030 bp, 18 predicted proteins | sample WorMetLIZISLAND2_FD_187412 | JGI IMG/M metagenome (GOLD analysis project Ga0209367, IMG submission 187412) | Marine gutless worms symbiont microbial communities from Max Planck institute for Marine Microbiology, Germany - Olavius geniculatus... ... | reverse complement strand
GTTATCAGTATTGGTATTTGGTTTGGTATTATCAATACCAATAATACTGTATGGATATTTGGTGGCTTTCTTTTTATTAACCTGAAAGTCACACCTTTTTGTTTCGCCTCAGATTCAGTGAGTTTCTCGCTGACATTGTGCGCGTTATAAATTAAATTTACTTACTTACTTACTTTCTGGAACTCACACTTTGCAGTGTGGATCCACCAACATTCTCGGCACTTTTGAGAGTAGCTTCGAAACTGAAGTTTTTGATATTTCGCACCTGTATGCATAGTCTGTGTTGTCATGTGTATCTATGGTGTGTATCTATTGTACAGAGTCTGGGAGTTGTTCTCTATGTTCTCGTGTGCGGTGCATTGCCATTTGATGGTGAAACCTTACACATCCTGAGAGATCGAGTTATCTCAGGTCGATTCCGTATCCCTTATTTCATGTCAACAGGTGATCTTAACATTCATTGTTGAAATTCTACTTTTTTGGAGTATATGAAATGTGATTTTTTTACTCCTCGTGTGCTACATTCCTAACATAGCGAAGAGGAGTATATGAGGTCAGTGTAATATTGAGGACTGACCGACTGACCGACGACTGACCTCTGTTCCTGGAAGAGCCTTTCTGGAAGAACTAGAAACTGCCATATCTCCATAACGGTGCAAGATAGATGTGTGGTCACAATGGACCACCCATATGAAGTTGGTCACGTGACCGATGACGTCACGTGACCTCCAAAAGGCCAAGGTCGTGACCCCATTATCTTTGAGGTGCCATATCTCAATAACAGTGCCAGATAGACGGGGAGACAATTTCCAGTAACGACTTTGATGCCTGTCAGTATTGGTATAATATTAGACCGAGGTCTCAAATAGACGCCGGGTCTCCAATACAAGTTGAAAGGAATGAAAAAGCACTTAGAAAAGTACAAGAGAAAATAATACATGCGAGGAGTACATTAGATTGGTCACAATCTAATAATATTTCTTGTATGTTGTTGTCGATAGAAGATGGAGGTAATGTTGTTACTTACTTTTTAAAGTGACACCAACTAGTCACTACTGTTAGAAATTTGTTTTTTTTTGTTGAATTGTCAAAGCATTAACCGTACACCAACCCATATCTCTGCAAGCCATAGCAGAATGCTGTGATATGTTAGAGGGGAAAAAGACAAGGGAGTAGGACCGATACAGATGGTAGATCACTTGATAGGATATGGCAGGGATTTTCAATTGGCGTTCCGCGGACCCCCAGGGTTCTGCGAGCGTCTGCCAAGGGTTCCACAGCTCGTCAGTAAAAATAAAAATAATCTAGCGTGCGAAATTACGTCAGAAAAAGCCATAAAAGTACTACACACCCAATGCTTAGTTCCAAATTAGCGCTTCTAGCCATCCACTTTTGCAGTGTTGAATATTTTTCTTGTTGTTAACAATGTTAGAATATTTGCATTGAACACCGAACTCTAACTTATTGTGTCAGTGTTACGAAATCGTGTATTCATTTATTGAAAGACCTTCGTTTCCTGAAACATTCTGCTTGAAAAATATAAAAGCTTCACGTCCATCAGCGCAACTGGCTGGGGCCTCCACACGCCCTGAGCTGTCCGTGGGCATAAAAACGTAAAAGATCAATAATAATTTTTGGGCCGTTGCAACTGCCTCGTAAAGTGTTTTTGGTTACGGGTGAAATAAAAATGCTAAATAATATTATCTAATACAGTAAAATTAAACAAGTCTTTTGCCTGCTGCTTTATCGTCAGCGTTTCAGGGTTTTGCCCCAGACTCCCACAGGTTTTCTGCCTCTCGACTCCGGTGAGGACATCGGTCCCCAGACACCCTGAAAATTCCACTTTGCCTACGCCATTGGACTGACAGATCATTGCATGCCATGGGATTCCGTGAGTGATTTTGACACTTATGTAGGGTTCCGCTGCAGCAAGAAGGTTGAAAAACACTGGGATATGGCATTTACACTGATCTGAAAAAAAAGCAGCTGAAGATAGAAGCGTTTAACAGTAACAGAGTACATTAAGAAGAGAGTGCCGCAAATATAAATCATGTTCAGCAAGGAAGAAGTATTTGTGTTATTGGCAATGGCAAAGTTGTGTGATGCCCAGCATTTGGATTTGTTTTGGTTTGTTATGCAAAAAGTTACAGGTGGATTTGGCTTTAATTTTCAGGGAAGGTTTGACTTGGCTCAACGTAAAAATATTTAGATTTTGGTGGTGATCTGAATCAGCATTTGTATCCATTAACATTTGTATTATCAGATTCTATATTATTCTCCGATCAGGCAAAAAGTTTGTTATATCGATTCACAGAACAACTTATAAGCAGATTTGGCTGAAATTTTTACAGAGGGTTAGGCTTGGCTCAGTTAGTTGCGATTAGATTCTGTTGATTTGCTGCCATCTGGCGAACACAACGAAAAACGTTGACAGATTTTCCTGTAGGTTTGCGGTTTCTGACCATCTCTCTAGTTTATTCTGTTGTCTTATTTTGGCAGGCTGTGAAAGTCTGATACGTAAGATGCTAGTGGTGGACCCCCGCAAGCGTCTGACACTGACACAGATCGGTCAGCATGCTTGGATGCAGGAGGCCAGTTTGCAGGCTAGACAAGACCCACTCATCTCTGATGTGTCTACTGGTGGCGGGGTAAAGCAGTCGGATACTACAACAAAGCACCACGGATACAGTGAACAGATACTATCCGTGATGCACAGCCTCAACATTGATAAGCACAAGACCATCGAGGCGAGTGTTGTCTCTAGTTTACCATTTTAACCAGGAACATCAATTCTGTGGGGCTCCTTGTCTTTCAATAGACAGCATTCTGACATTGATGACTGTCTGGAGCATAAGAGGGAAGATTATTAGAACTGCCATTATTGTTAGTTACATATGCACACTTTGGACTGGCAGTTCTTACAATTTTAACTTCAGGCTGCTTTTAGGTTTTGTGTCTCATAAAGGTTAAACTTTGTGTAAAGGTTAAACTTTTTGTTTCATTATTATGTCTACGTGCATTTTGCCTGGAAAGGCCATCCTCAAAATGACCTAAACTGTGTTGGGCGGGGACGTAAAACCCTCACTCACTGTGCGGCTGCAGACCAGTCTCTCCAATAGTTGAACTCAAGGTAGCCAGGGTGAATGTCCAAATTCTGTTTTTGAAAATCACACCAGATGTGAAAGTATAAGAACTGCCACCCCTTAAATTTTGGCCTGTTGGAAAATTTTCTTCTAACAATACCAAACTTCTGGCATAAAATTTTGGGGGAAATTTTGCGACAAAGTTAAAATTGTCGGAAATTTGCAGCTGACTGTCGTACAGTTGAACCTTTTGCCTTTTTCTTGCAGCATTTTTAATCCACGACTCTGCTGGTCATGACTTTCTCATTTTGTCACTCATATCTGATCCACTTATACCCCGTTTACATGATCAAGTTGGCTCGACGAGCTGGCTATGTGTTAGCTGGACAAGCCAGTTCGATGTACGCTCGATGCTTGCTTGGCGTCTGCTCGACGTTTGCTCAGTTTTGTAAATGGGGTATTAATGATACATTATTTTAACTTTCGTGGTTTTAGAGATAATTTGCTATCCATGTCACTGTCACGGTCAGTTGGACAGCACGTCTCAGCCAGTCAGGTTATGGAACCATACAGTTGCCTGGCCATGCTTCAATACGTGAACACTCTCTTCGTTTATGTACATCATTGTGAAAGGTTTTTTTGTGACTGTCAAGTGTGACTATATTCGTATTAAGTCTGTTTTGCTTCTTGTTTTTGTACATGCATAGATTATATAGACTTTTCAGTTTTTCTCTTTCAGTACTAGTGGAAAGCATAGTGCAGAAAATAACAGATAAGTGCAGTTTTTGAAATGTTAATTCATTTGGTCACCGTGATGACTGTGTAAAACCTTCTGATGCTGATGATGATGATGATCTCATTTGTTCATTGCCTGTATTTCCCACAGGCGTTGAAAATGATGGTTTTCAGCAGCTTCACACCAATCTGCTTTGTAGTAAATAAAAATGTCGCTCATATTTCACCCATTTGCTCTCCCTCTGTGCACAGATTTACATGAAATTTGGCACAGATCGTCACCTCATTGACATAATCAACTTTGCTGTTCAGAGGTTTCGATTCCATGAGGGTCACATTTTTGCATTTTCCGTAAGAATGAGATGTCTCTATTATTAGAGGACTTGAACCATCATTCAGCTTGTGATTATTAATAACAATAGCAGTGTGGTTGCCTGCAGGCATTGAAGATGAAGGCATTCAACAACTTTACAGCTATCTATCACCTGCTGTTGGAACGCCTGCGGCTATTCTCAACGCGTGCGTCTGAACACAGGCTAGCAGAGGATCACAGACGTCCTAGCACCGTGGCTGAACAGGCTGTGGTTAGATTCGCCATCGGTAGTGGAGGGCACCGACCATCACTGAGTGATACGCATACAGGTCTCTTAATACTGATACTGCTTACCGTCTGGTAGTGATGACAGTATTGTTATTAGCATCGTTGCTAGGTTTGTTGTTTGTTAGTTTTTTCTCTGTTACTGTGATAACTTGGCTGGATGAAATTTTGCACGAACATGTACCTTGTCATCCGCAAGAACCCTATTGAATTTCAAGGTCAATGGTCAAGGTCACAGGATCAGATTTTTATACATTGTACCATTACCTCAGCGCCTCAGATTCAGTGAGTTCTCGCTGACATTGTGTGCTTCATAAATTAAATTTACTTACTTACTTACTTACTTTTGGCGTAGGTCCTCACTGCTGCCAGCTGCTGCTAACTATAAAGATCGCAGCATGCCACGATGGCTATCGTGGACAGTCTTAGACTTGCAAAAGGCTTGATAGTCTAGTTGATGTAGTAGTATCATCATCATCATCATCATTACAAACTGATTAGCATGGTATAAGTGCAAACTGCACTTCAAGAACACGTTACAACACGATGAAAACACGTAGAAACACTAAAAATAAAAACCAAAAAATAAAACGCTAAGACAAAAACACAGAAAGTTCAAAACAGTCACGCGCCATAAGATCAATGAAATAAAAATGTTTCCAGTTTAGTAGTAGTAGTAGTAGTATGTCCTAGTACCATGAGCATCACTGTGTCTGAGCAAGCTGTTGTAACGTTTGGAAACGTGGAAACCACCCATTGGCTTTAAGTGTAGATGCGCTTGTTTGTAGGACCAACAGTTTTCCACGGGCCACAGAATTTTAATATCTCCGCAGATCTTCGCTGAATTTTACAGAAGTTGAAAATTAACCAAATTAGTACAATTTTTAACTTGATCACATTTTTTTGTCACGAAAAAAAATCAAACTAAACTGCCAAAAAGCTGTGGGCCCTACTAATAGCTATCGCAATATGGCACAATTGTAACCAAATGCAATGTAACTTAAGAAATTGCACTTATAAAACGAAAAAAATGTAGGTAATTTTCTTTGTACTTTGTTAGCATAACTCATCACAATGTCACTATGCCAGCCGGCTCTTTAGATTTGTGAACAGGATAAGCTCAGTTTACTTACACACCGATGATCGCGTTGAACTGTGTGGAGTTCTGCAAACTGGCCCGCGGAATTTGGCAAAATTTTCCATGGAAAACCATTGGCCCTACTTATTTGCTGTCAGGCATCCATCAGTTGTCAGATATGCTTGGTCTTTGAGTAGACATCGCTTGAAATGGCTGCTAATGAAGTGTGAATTCATCACATTATAAGCTATATGCTTAAAGTTTTCGACGTAAGTGTAGCACTCAAGTTAGCAGCAGCATTTTGCTATTACTGTGTTTTCATTTCTGTTGATTGCTTAAGTGAAATCGTTGCATGGAACGTCACTGGCAACACAGTCGACGCGCTTAACGTAAGATGCACCCGACAAAATGATCCCGGAGCCTGGTTACTGATGCCATCTTAAAACTGAGTGTAGAGATGATTTGAAGTGTAAATAATTGGTGCTGTGACAAAAACCATAATTTAATAAGTTATATAAATTTACCGATATACAACCAATCTCTTACAGGGCAGCAGTGGTTGTCAGAACGTTAACAGTGCAATAAATAATGGTTGTTTATCGATAAAATTTATATAACCGATTAACAGTGTTCCCACTGGCCTGAAAAGTCCTGAAATTGGATGGACATGGGTGCTGAAAAAGTCATGAAAAAGTCCTGATTTTTGCTATTGTTATCCTGAAAAACCAAGATACTGAATCCGTAATTTTTTTCCAGTAACATTTGTGCTCAATTACTGGAATTGCTTATGTGTTTCACATAAACTAAATTACTTACTTTTGTTTATTTACCCTACCTGCTGTCTGTGGTGTTTATAATGTAATATCTATGTTGCAGTTTAGCTAAGTGCATCGATGGGGTTTTCTTGTTTTTATGGTGCTGAAAAAGTCTTGAAAAAGACCTCATTTTTGATTCAGTCATTTGAGTGGGTACCCTGTATTAATGTTAGACAACACTCTGTCATGATAAAGCATTTGTTATTCAGGTTCGTTCAGCCGGACGACGGATGGTGTGGAACTGATCACTCCATTGCGTGCCACACATCAACAAAGGATTTACACCGCTGGCTCTGGTTCCCCCGGCTCTGCAGACCCCACACAGAGGCCATCCCTGGCTCAGATGTCCATTGACGAGGGCGTCGAACTGGAAGCCAGCGAGACGGGCAGCATTATTTACGAGATGTCGAATCAATCGCAGATGCAACCTGCCACCAATACTGGGGTGACTTATTCCTTTCTTTATTTCTTTCTTTATTTATCTGTAACTTTTAGCACCAAATATATTTGGGTTTGTTGGTAGCTAAGTGGTTTCGGTTGCGAGTTCAACTCCCGGCTCGTCCACTGCCAGGTAACAACTTTGGGCAAGTTGTCCACAGATTGTGCCTTTCTCACCAACTGGTATAATTTGATACCAGTTGTGTATCTCGTGTTTAATGGTCTATCCACCTACAGTCTCAGCGCCTTATGTCAGGCAGATGAGCACCCCGCCTAAGCCCCATTGGGTATGGCCATTTCATCGAGGTACTCAGTTCTCTAGCACTGAATATCTAGATTAATATCAGCTTCAGCTTTTGTAAAGCTATGAGACTTATCTGTTTCCGCAAAAGGTCAGATAGACACTGTAATGCATTATCAGTTTTACTGCTGTTGGTAGGACACATGCAGCATTGTATCAATATTATTATAGTTAAACTAAAATATTCATGTCTTCGAATAGACTCATAGGTTGAAAGTTGACAGATTCATCAAAGTACAACCTTTGTAGTTCATTGTTTTTGTTGATGTTTCGGCAACCGCTGCTGCCTTCGTTGGAGAAACAGGTTTGGGGTACGGCTACAGGAACATCGATAGGAAATTGCACAATGCGATGTAAGGGCTTACACACAAAGCACCAGTAAATTTGCAGCAACAGAGCAAAACAAGTCGGCAGCCACAGTCCACGCCATCTCTTTGAACCACGTCATCGACTGGGACCATGCCAAGGTGATCGAGAGAGAAAGCAACAGAATGGACCGGTGGATCAGGGAAGCGATACACATTAGAAAAGAACAAGACAAGTTGATGAACCGAGACGAGGGGTCCTACCAACTTCCACACGTCTATGATTACTTACTGTCCGCCACAGTGGACAGTCGTTTCGATGAAGGCAGCAGCGGTTGCCTAAACGTCAACAAAAACAGTGAACTACAAAGGTTGTATTTTGATAAATTTGGCAACTTATTAAAAATAATCATGTCTGGAGTTGTCATGAAGCAGACTCAGAAATTGGGAACATGTATGTTTTTGCTAGGCAAGCCGCATTAAATCATTTATTTTTGTCTGTCCAATGCAATGCATAGCATTGGTCAGAGTATAAAATCACCTGAGCGTCTGTGCATGCGTTCATGCGTCCAACATTTTTTAAGCTATCTTTCTTCCACCTTTCCTTTCCCTTCCCTTTTCCATTTCCCTTTTTCTTCCTTTTTTTCTTCCCCTTCCTCTTTTCCTTCCCATTTCCTTTCACCTTTTCCGAGTCGAAATGCATTGGACAGACTCCGTGTTCATATGAACATTATCTTGTTTATTTATGTATTTGTTACATGGTTCGAACACATTATGTTTGTACATGTAACAGCAACTGTAGCAGTGAAAAATCACAATTGTTGGAAAGTTGCATGTTTCTGCACAAAAGCATGACCATAGAGAGCACATTTCAGCTTATTTTCATATGTAACTAGCTACAGACAGTAAGTCAGAAATGACACGTCGAGTAACACAAGGAAAAGCACGTTTAGAGAAACTACGAACTGTTGCACTGTTCTTTGTAGACCTGCACTAAGATCGTCTCATTCTCTTCATCTCGAGGTTCATCGGAAGCCACGAGTTTTGATTCGACGATCGATTCCTCCGATATTCTGACCAACACTAATATCATCGGACAGTCGACGCCATCGTGGGTTTATACCACCAGTGGGGAATCCCTTGCATTGGTAGCTGGCGTTGTGCAATCAGGGACACCGTGGGTTTTTACCAGTGGAGAATCCCTGTCGTCAGCAGGTGGACCGGACTCTGCCTCGGCCAATCAGGACGTTTCAGCAGATGGTCCGGCGAGTGTAGGGGAAACTACGCCAGCAGGAATGCCGATTGCCGGGAATTACCCACTGCAGCCAATCACTGGACGCTGCTATCTGACGGTTCCTGGCCAGTCAAACGTGCTGCAGGTCAGACAGTAATTCACATTTTTTTCTAACTTATTTATCCTATTCAGTTAGAATTGGATATAGTTTGATGTATATGTTAATTTATTATAATTATGATTTCTACAATTTTAATTAATTAGAATTCTCTTTGTTGCTCTACAATTAGTTAGCATTATAATTAGCTTCAGTTGGAAATAAGCAAAATGAAACACAGTGCATAGATGGTATTATAGTTTTAAATTTCTTTTTTATTTGCTAAAAAATTCAGGCGTGTTGGACAGCAAGGTTTGGAGAAATATGCAATAATTAAACAACAACAGTCAACGTGTCCATGTTATTAACCATTTGCCATCTTCGTGCTATGCTGTCAACAGCAAACCAGTTCAACATTCCATTAAAGTGCAGCTGCTGTTAGGAAAAGTTGCAAATTAAAAGTTTCTTCTGCTGGTTAATTCGAATTGAATTAGCTCAGAATCTAACTAATCAGCTCGTTACTTTTCAGTGAGGGTTTTATCACTTATTTGTGTTTTTACATTTATTGTAGGTTTTGGTTTAGTTGGTGTCTTGTAAGTCACTGTTAATTTGATTATTGCAGGTGCCAGGAGCAGAAGCCGATGGGGGAAGCCCGGGTGATGGGTTTTTCCACAGTGGTCGTCGAGCGTCGGACGGCCTGGCGACACACGCAGACATCCTGAAGCTACAGCAGCTCATGAAGACACGTGGAGTGCCAGAGATGCAGAAGGAACTGCAGTTACCAGTGGTGACCCCATCCCCAGCTGCACTTGACCCCAGACAGTCCGCGAGGTCGTCACGCAGGACGGAACTTCGACACGGTCGACCGGTACACCAGCACTCGTTTGAGGAAGGTTTCTCCGGCCGTCTAAGCCCATTCAGGTCAGCTGCTTTCAGTTTTAGGTCTGCGGCCGATGTCTACAAGGCCATAGGCTTATTTTGCTTGTCATTAGTAAACGTAGTAGATAAATAGTGGACGAAAGTGTTTCTGGTGCTCTCATTGGGACACTGCCACTGCAAGAGTTCACTCGGTTCATTTGACGAATGTAGCATGAGCACCAAGCAACTGCTGACCATCGGACCAAGCCAGTTGACTTTAGTCTTAGATCCACCTAAACTGGCAGCCGTAGTATTGTAGCAAAGTCATTATTCATAACCACTCAGTCTGAAAGGTGATATCGGTACTTATTTTGACTTTTCTCAAAGGCTAGGAGGCTGAGTTGACCCGAGTGGCTCTCAAAGATCCGTTTAGCTGCTCCATAGTTTTTCAGTGAATTTCGATATTTAGGCAGCAGCGCTATGGGTTAGAAAAACTGGAAAGCAAGAAATTTTTGATTGGGTGACTGATTGGTTGACGAATTGATTGACGCATGCAAAAGTGAGACTAAATGCTGATAGCCAGATTTCTTAACAGCTGAGAATGTCTGATGATGAATAACTCTGGTTTAGGCCTTCGCCTTAGCATCAACTCAGGATTTTGGCTTTTCTTAACATTTGTGATGTGTTGACTATCGAGAGATTGATGAACTGATTGATTGTTTAGGAGGCCGAGACAGTCCGGTGCAGCAGTGAGCTCGGTGCGACCACGGCTAGCATACTTGGGCCGATGCAGTCGAGCGCATGCCCCGCCGCCATCTGTTAGCAAGTCACCGCTCGCTGAGCTCACCAGTCTCTGCCGGATGTTACCTACCACCAACCGCACCCAATGCTCTCCCGAGCAGGTTACTGTTGGCTTGTTTTACTTAGTACAATTTGTACCAGTTTGGCTTAATTGGTAAAGTTTTTGCTCGGTCGCATCAGCAAAGTTCGTCTGGCCTGGTTAGTGCTCTGATGGGTGATCGTCCACAAATGGGTAAACCATGTCGGTATGTATCAGCTTGGCCAGTCTGGAGTCTGTAACACTATAGGAATTTTTTTACGTTTATTTCGTCTAACATTCCTTACTTTCTGCTCTAGTTTTTCATAAAACTCTCAAGACTTATCGGTTTCCGCAACTAATGGTCTCATTAGTGTGGTAAGTAACATTTGCAGTTATCATAATAGGGTGATTATTTTATTTTAATCGCTATCATTATTATCTTAATTGCATCATTTCGATTGTGATAATGATTATCTATGCGACAGGTGATGCAGCAGCAGTTTCAGCAGCTGGGTATCATGGATGCTGGATCTCACAACACTCAGCCTGCGATGGTTGCAACCCTCCCTCCTCTTCCGGCCAGCCTCATACAACTTCCGCCACTCAGTCCGACCGCCTGCCTCTCCGAGCACCGTCTGTGTGCAGTGACCTCGTCTTCCCCATCCACGACCATATCCGTATCCCCCGAGGTGTCGTCGTGTCGCAGCCAGGACAGCCTTCACTCATGCACCACGAAGGAGTCGATGGCGCCAGTCAGTCTGCCCGTGGATGTGGCCATCCCAGCGGCGGAGGGTTCCGGTGGGTCGGTGCGACGTCACATGGTGCGTCGGACTCTCTACCGTTTGGTTCATCAACAGAGTCTCGTCTTCGGCGAAGAGGATATACCAGAGGTTAGTTCAAGTTGCTGTAAATGTACAGGGTTGGCCGAAAAACCAGACCTGTTTGAATGTTGATAACTCAGCGATGGTTAGTGGTAAAAAGACGTGTGATACGTCAAAAGTTTCAGAATGCTGTAAAGAATAAACGACAAACTTGCACAGTGAAGCATTTAAATATTCTTTGCCTAATTTGTATAAATATTCATCACCCTCGAAATTCTGTCAAATTTGACTGTATCATATGGATTTAACATGGATATTTGAGCTTTTATAACTTAGCGATGTTTATTGATGGAAAGGAGCATAATATGCCAAAAGTTTCAAAATTGTGTACAGGAAAAATGTACAACTTGCGTGTCTCAGCATTTAAATATTCTTTGCCTGATTTACACAAATCTGCCTCACTCCTAAAATCATGCTAAAGTAGCAGTAATGCATGGATTTAAGTTGATTTTTATTCAGCATGCAGTGAAATATCAAGAATCATTAACACATATGTTGAGTTTAGATGAAATTCGACATAGGCAGTTGCCCAGCTTTTGCATTCATAACAGTCATCAGTCCTTTTAGGCAGCTGATCGATCGCTGGAGTCAATGTGTTCAGGATCAGCTGAGCCCAGCATTCGATTAGCACATGTTTTAGCTGGTCATTTACTGAAATTTTGTGACCATGCTATCTGTTGCAATGCCCCCACACTGAATAATTCACAGAATTTAAATCTGGACTTTTTGGCAGTGAGTTTTTGAGTTTAATCGAACTCGTGCACACAGGAATGCAGGCAAATGCTTAATTTCAGAGGTAATGAAGATTTACACAAATTAGGCAAAGAATATTTAAATGCTTCACTATGCAAATATGTCATTTATTCTTTACAGCATTCTGAAACTTTTGACGTATCACACGTCTTTCTACCACTAACCATCGCTGAGTTATCAACGCTCAAACAGGTCTGGTTGTTGGCCCACCCTGTAGAAAGCCTGTAATAACTTCTCCATTTGACGCGCTGCTTTGCAACTGATTTAAATTTTTATGATCGATGTCATACTGTGCAGTTGTTTCAACTGTGTGTGCCACAGGACAACATCAGCTGGTACTCTGTTGTTAACATTTTTCACACAGTAGCAAATGCTATTAAGTTCCCACTATGTGACGGTTCTTTATATCAGTATTTGCAGATATGGAATCTGGATCGTTGGAGTTATTGGAAAATGTAACGGGAGTCTGGCTTGACGCACTGTACATCAGTGACTGAAACTAACAGTGTGTGGAATTTTTTGCCTGAAACGCTTAGTTTTAGCTCTTTGGGTAGAGTTTTGGTCAGTCGCTTTAAGATGCAGACTTTTCTGTGTTTCTGCAGTGTTACTGACTCGTGTCAGTTGTTTTGTCTGTCTGTGTATTCTTAATGCGGGGCAACTGTTAGTGCTTCTGCCTTGTTATCCAACTTTAATGTTCAGTAAGTATGTACTTAATGAACAGAGTACACTGAAGCGCACATATCATTAAATTAAATAAAATATCCCCATTTCTGGATCTGTCTGTGTCTGTAGGTCAGTCCGGTCTCGGAGCAGGCAGCTGGAACCACGGAACCACAGCATCAGGACCCACTCCGGGACTCCATTAAGGATCCATATCAGGACTGGTCTCCACCTGGCAGTATGGACGTCACGTGACCCGCAGTGTATCCATCGTATTTGAATGTTTCCGGTGTTATCAAATGGGCGTATCCGGTGATCGACGATGCTAATGTATGGAACGAATCAACCTCTCAACTGCCACTGTCTGTCTTCATGCAATGCCAGAAGGAGAGCTTTTTGTCAAGTGGTGTCCTTGGTTCACAGAAATTGTGTGTCAGGGCCAGGACGCTACACTTGTTTTGACAGTCAGCTGCAAATTTTTGTCACGAGAGATATGACTGCTAAACATTTGATTTTTTTCTAATTTTTTTCCTCGAATGGGTGATTTTTTGTCAGAACTCTTGTATTTTGGACCTAGTTTTTCTAACAGGCTAAACTTTGTGGGGCCATTGCTGCTTTAGCCTACCTCTGCTGCCAGGATGCCACTGTCTTTGTTCCAGCGGTCGTAGCTAAACGTACTCGTCTGACACTTCACTGATGTGGTCTGCGATATAATCTTTATTTAAAGATTATTAAACCATGTTGATGACGATGATGATGATCTTTGAACGTTTTGGGATGAGTGGGTACAAGAATTTTGCTGTAATCCGACAGCATTGTTTGAAGTGCCAATATGGAGATGTGGTTTAGTTCATTTGATGAACATTGGTACTCAGTCGAAATGTTCTTTCAAGCAGTGGTCTGCTGCATTTCTTTCTGTTCTGTGGGGAGATTGCAGACCGGCTTTGACATCAACTCAGTTTTCCAACCCTTCGGGGTTGGTAAGTTGAGTATTATTTGTTGCTTTATTGACGCGGTTCTAGTAATGATGTTTGTCATCTAGGCCATGTTGAATCTTTCTGTGATGATGAACATGACCGGGATGAGTAAAGGCTGACCGAAACCAGATTTTTTTAGTTTTATTTATAACCAGAACGGATAATAAGTTTATTTTTTTTAATATCGAAGCAGATGACAGTATAGAATACCAACCAACTGTTGACTTTACACCCACCTAAGTGATTGACTGTTGAACAAATTCTACTGAGTGATTAATTGAAACCCAGGATAAAAAAAAACTAAAAATCAGAAAGATTCATTTAAGATTGTGTCTACTTGTCACTTTTGGCTATTCAAAACAACCAAAACTTTATTTATTGACTGATTTCCTGCCAAAACCAGAATTCGGTCAACCTTTATGATTTTGATTATGTGTAAACTGTGGCAACAAATGATGCTTTCTTGTTGTTTGCATAGGAAATGTGCAGAGCATTGTTGATGTTTTGATCGAACAATAATTCTTGTCGGTGGTGTCGTGCATTAAAGAACTTATGGGGCAAAAAGACCATATGCCAAAATTTCTAAGAGACATCTGCAAATTTTGAACAGAGGAGATAACGGGTGTTCAGAATTGTAATTTTGCCTCTGAATTTCCCTAGAGTGTGGGGAACCCCGAATTGTGTGTTGCTGGATGAAAGTTCGACAGGATAAAAAAATCATGGGGTGATTGCTTTTGCCACGACGCCATTGATTTATCAGCTGTTTCACTGACTGCAGTTACATGATGTGCCAATAGATTATTCTATTGTTCTCAGCATTTGTTTCGTGAGGGGATCATGCCACTGGGGGGTGCATGATCCCCAAAATTTGCCTGGGGTCATTCAAGATGAACTCGGCCAGCTAAAAAGATGTTTCACACGTTTCGAGTGAGATAAGGCATTTGAGCACATGTATTCAGAAATGATTTTTGCTAATGATTTCTGTCGAAGATGGGGGGTTGCGCTTCCGTCTTGTTTGTCAGATTATTCAAATGTTATTGTGAATGGATTTGTGAAATATTGTGGATGGGTGGGTAGGATTCGAACACCAGCGGTCAGACTTTGATTGAAGTCAGTTTAAGTCACCAGGTGACAGCACTGGCTATGCTATCGTTACTTCGACTTTGGTTTTCAGACTATGCTATTTTTAAATTCCCATATGGCACTGAATGGCCTATTTTGCGCTGATGCGCCGTTAAGAAACTACTCACTCACTCACTCAGATTCAGAGTTATCACTCATATGATGATTGTAATTGTAATTATGATGCAAATTGTAAGCAGTCCATAAAAATTGCACCATTTTTGCAGAACTTCGCAGTGTTTCGGGTGCTTGGCTGTCTGAGAAATTTGGGTGGAGTCCCACGGTGGATGGGAATGTTAATTATCTTTGCTCCGAGTCCCAGTTTGGTGCAGTTACCCCTGGCATGTAACACCCCATGAGGCAACGTTGTTTGTAGTTTTTCAGACTGGATTAGATAGGTGTGTATGCTGCGTGCTGTGGTATGTCGATATTTATTTTGTGTTAATTTTGATCGCCGATTGGTCGCCTATTGCGCTTGGAGTGGCTCGTGTTTTTCATATGACAGTGATGCATTTATGTGATTGTGTCTACGTGTCTACATGGGTATGCGGGGTGGGCCAAAAAGTAAGATTAGTATTTGCATGCATATTTCTTATTATCATACTGATTTTCTGAAAATTTGCATTTCACAACGTAGTGTAGCGACGCAGTTAAGGTGCGGTGTGATATTCAGTAAGCGTGTTACTGCAGATTTTCCGCAGAATGCGACTTTGGAAGAATTTTGAAAATAGATCAGTAATTGGCAAAGATATGGAGAAAAGTTGGGAGTTTACTTTTTTGGCCCATCCTGTGTATTGGTTTTGATTTTGATCGGTCAATTGCCGCTGTTTAGCACATGCAATATAAAACGGTGGTTTGTGTAGGGTGATGCAAAATAATGTGTCCCAACACGAAATTCACAATATCTGAGAAATGTACAAGTATTTTTTAAAAGAATTTGCTCGTTTTGTTTAGAACATAACTGTACAAAAGTGTACTGATTTATTCTGTATTTACTCGACTACCCCAAAGTGATGGAAACACAAATTTTTGCAGCTGCACAAAAGATTTATTTTATTATCAAATGTATCAAGCTCCGAGTAACACACTGGTTTTGGCGTAATTATTACTATTTTAAATTTTACCAAAGTATTCAGTGTTTCAAGGTTTTTGTGTTAGGCATTTTGTTTTGGTTCACCCTGTATATCTGATTGACGGTGTGTTCTATTGTATGTGGTGATGGACCATTTTGTGTATAAGCAAATGACTGTTTTACTGCTGACATTTTCTCTCTTGGGTGCAGATACATAACTGTTGTAGTTGTTGATTTTAGAACCATTTTTTCAAATTGGTCAGCAGCCAATTTGTTTTTTTTTTTGCATTTCGAGTGACTGAACAGGTGGTCACTATCTAATAAGTAATAACCCGGTCGGTTTTACACGATATAGTTACTTAACACCTGTCAGAAAGCCCACTCAAAAAACAGAGCAAGTTGTTTCTTGTACCAGTGATGATGAAAATTTTATTAACATCGGTTAGGTTTTTTAAAACTTATATAATTCATGAATATGCAAACTTTTGCAAGTTTATTTTATGTGGACATTATCTAGCAGCACTCATTCTCATAACTTAAAAACTCTTGAAAACTCTGAAATGCATCAAATCGAGTTTTTGTTTCTCCCAACATTTTCCTCGTGTGTGTGTCTGTAACGTTTTGTTTCTAGTCTGTGGTTTCTGGTTGTATTTGTTAATACTAATTATGTTAAGTTTGCTCATTGTTTTATCAGTTTAAATGCAATCATTACTAATTAAATTAATTTGATCGAGTGATAACGGATGACTTTCTATGTTTTGTTTGTTACATGTTTGCACCCATGTTGCCGAGACTCTGATTTGAAATTCAGGGCTTGAATCACTTCTGATTTGAGATTCAGAGCCCAAGACGGATGAAAAGAGAAAAACGAAGAAATGCCTATGTCAGAATGACAAAACAACATCAGGTCTGCATTTTTTAAACACAAATTTTTCAAAATGCCACTTAAATATTTGTCTCATTGCCAATTGAAATGTATCCAGCCAATGTGTACGCTATGCATTAATTAACAGTAAAGCAACATTAAAAGCATGCGATAAATTCCGAAAGAAATGTATCATGTAGGGAGTTGTCTTCGATTTTCTCAAATTGTCATCGACAACAGATAGGATGTTTGGCCATTTTGCTGCTGTAGATATGAAATTCTCAGTTTGTTTCATTTTAAGTAAGTAAGTAAGTAAATGATTTATAAAGCGCCAAAGTCTTAGAAAGAATCGGGGCGCATGTTTTGTTCGGAGTGCTTTCTTCGTTTAAGATACAATATCGTATTTTGTTTTATTGTCTTGTTTCAGTGCTGAAAGTTGTAAATAGTCTCATGTTATTTAACCACGCAGGCTGTTCGCATTGTTTGCAAAAATCCGGCCTCTAGATTTTTACGAAAACCTTACTGATTATTGCCACGTGAATATCGAGTAGCGAATTTCTGCAATTACTTCGCTAATTATTTTGAAAATACTCCAGAGCTGCTGTTTCAAGCACTTTCTAGATAATATGGTTAGGGCAAAAAATTGCAAAAATGTTACAAACTGAAAAGAGTTACTTATTTACAGGGTGGGGGCTTAGTTTTTTCTGTACGTATCATGCAGTTTATTTAGGCGCGTTGCCTTAAATGTGCCAGGTGCCAAGTTTATGTCAGGTATTATATGAATATGTATATTGTGTGAGATTTTGTCAGGCTATTAACACGATGATATGCATTATGTATTGTCAAAGATTTCGCCAGGTTATTGGCATCGTACGAATGAGTATTGTGAAGTGTTTTTTTTCAGGATATCAACATGATAATATGCATGTGTATTGCAAAAGGTTTAGCCATTTACTAGCGGTATACGTCAATGGTCATTGATGTGTAATGGGTCATTTTTTTGGAATGATTATTTTGATCATGTTATTAGCATGACATGCATACGAGTATGTATTATGAAATTCAGTCCGGCAATTAGCAGTATATGCATATGCACGGCGCAAGATTTTGCTGAGAATTTTCTACCTCAGTAATGTGAAAAAAACGTAAACCGATTGTCAGTTTCTGCCGGGTGGTCCATACAAAGTAAGCCCCTGAATTTTATCAGATATTAACCAGCCAAATCAGTGGTAAATCTGAAATAGCCTACACTGATCGTTAAAGATCTCATCACATTGTAAACGCGCTGTAAAAATACTATATTTCACAAGGTAGTGTAGCGACACGTTTTGGATGTGATGAATCTATTTCAGTCACTTTATTGCAAATTTTGAAAATAGGTGTTTTTATAGCGAAAGCGTATAGGCTTGGTTTTACTGGACCACTCTGTGTTATGTCTCATAAAATCGTAATTGTCGTGTAAATATTTTGTGCCCATTTTTCTGCGGAAAGTTTACTTGTATACGCACATATAGACCACTGCTGGTTGATATTTTTACACCGGTGAAAACAACGCACGTGCGTAGTTATTATTATTATTAATAAGTACCATTGTTGTTATTTTTACTCTGCTGTTATTTGGGCTGTGCAGATATATGCGTTATTGATGCGATGTAACGGTTAATGTTAACTGTGAAAGCGCGACTATTGCTAATACGTTCATAGTTTGCTTGTGCTTTGCTTTGGTGACTATTCGGCCGAATCTAATGTCTTTTTCTCTTCTAACTTTGCTGAGAAAAAAGAACTTTAATAACACGTCTGGTTTTTGCATTTTATTTTCTTCATGTAATCCGTACTAATTTTATGACTGTGTTCTGTGTGGGACGTGCGTGTGATAAACAGACGCGAGCCGCGTTTCAACCGTCACAATTTACTGGAGAGATAATGGGTGGTTATAGCACTCCAGAAATGTGGTGAGAAATAGGAGGACAAAGAATTTGACTGCCAAACTAATTTATACATTCCGGATACTAGTTGTAAACTAAGCTTATACTGATGACACACTGGCCAGTTTCAGGCGCCTGTTTCTACTGGTACCAGAAACTGGTCTGTCTGTCATAGTTTTCTGGTGCCAGAAACGCGCGCCGGAGGGAGCGTGTTGAATTTGCTTTTTCTTTTAGATTTTTTTTACAATCCAAATGCTAAAACAGGGCTTAACATCATCATTCTCAAGATTCTCAAAATCGGAATCCATTTTTTCTTGCCAGTACCATTTGCCGGCAAAGTGTGCCTTGGTTTCTGGTATCAGACGACTGGCGCGCCAGAAACCGGCGCCGAAAACTTGTCACTGTGTCATTAGGTTAACTTTAACAAACCTGCACTCTCGTTTGCTGCATTTAGTCCATTATTAATACAAAAACTAATCTCTTAGACTTCGTACAATAAACATGTCAAATCTGAATGAATCTGAATAAAGTTTTATACGCTTAATCCACAATAAATTTCTGAAGAGACTGCCAAACTTGATTAAAAATATTATTTTTAGTAGAGATATTAACTGCTGAATATCGATAACAAAATACATCCGTTACCAATATGGCGTTACACAAGTAACCTCTATTATTGTACATTTGCGTAACTCCAACAAACAACAGCTGATTCTAACAAAATTCTACGCCGACAGTGCGTCATCCATTGGCAATTAAAGTGCTAAATTTCAGTAAAATCTACCGAAGCAAACAATAACTACAGCGGCTTTTGTGACGTCACCCCAAAAGTTTCAGTTTCAAGTCTTTGTCCAACGTATCCACAAAGACCTGAAACTGAAGTGTTTTGGGGTGACCTCGCAAAACTCGCTGTAGCTATTGTTGCTTAGGCAGATTTAACTAAAATTTGGCAGTTTGATTGCCAATAAATGGCGCACTGTTGGTGTAAAATTTTGTTAAAATCGCCTGTTGTTTGTTGTGCTGCAAATATAAATTAACAGAGAGGCTGACATGCGAAACGCCATATTGGTAACGGAGATATTTTTTTATCGATATTTAACTTTTAATAACTTTGGTAAAAAGTAATATTTTTCAATGAAATTTGGCAGTCGTTTCAGGAATTTAATGGGAAACTTTATTCAGATTCATTCGGATTTGACATTTTTATTGCACGATGTCTAGGGGATTAGTTTTTCACCGGACACAGTGTACATACATAACTACATATTTATTTGACTCAGATCACAAGTACCCATAGAACAGACAATAACGTAAACGAAGCAAACTAACAGAGACTAAAACTACTGTACTGTAATAATGTACCACGCAATGAGATATGTGTATAATACACAAAATTTATTCAGACCATATACTCTTAGATCATGTGTGATTACCGAAATCAGACATAACGATGAATACATAAATTAAGACGTGTACGGAGCGACAGAAATGAACTGATACGCCATTTCAATTGCATTGCGCGGATGCACGGACTGTATAAAGCGAACGAGCTAGTAGTTCGTCCCTTTCGTTTCATTTTGTTTCTGGAAATATACTCATGAAAACTCCAAAACGCATTAAATGGCGTTTTTCTCCCCAATATTTCCCTTGTGTATGCCTATAACGTTTTGTTTCTAGTCTAGCGAGTTCAGTTAATTTTGTTCGCTATGTACGCGCGCCTTAAGACAATACAATAATTACGCGTTAGGTTCTGTTAGGTTCTGGCAGTGTGTAGGCGACAACTGATACAGTGAATTGATTACGAATACACTCGTAGAATTGGCTATCAGCCTATACCAAACACAGTAGCCTATACCTCATAATCGTTCGCTTCTAATGTAAGCTTGGTCTAGAGGAACCTAATTTAAGCCACAGTACTAGGCCTATACGTCATAGTCACTAGGGTATTAGGGTAGTTTTCTAGTTCGCGCCCAAATAAGATGGTGTGGGACCTAAACCCGTCGCTCAATGTGTGATCAGGTCAACTCAACCATGATAACCTCAGCCGGCTGGGAAATGAGTAGTAGCTTTTAAGGCCTACCCAACGGGGTGAAGCCTAGGCTATAGTGACTGATTTGGGCAGTGGCCACAGTGAGCTGCATCTGCAGCATTCTCATTAGCTCAATCATACACTGTTATACCCTCTACGTAGTACATTTTTTTGTTTCAGATCCCCCGCGCTTTTCTTTGTACTCTGCAGAAAAGCGCGATAGTATTTAAAGTACCAGTGGAGCTTCACGATGAAAACGACATGCAATAGCCTAACTGTCACACATTTTATCTTACGTCCAGAATTTCGTGGGTGTTCGGACACCCACAATGGCTGCGTCACTGAGTCTATGAGCCCAAAGTTCTAAGGCTTTCGTAGTGCACGAGCACCCGTCTGCTTTTCGCCTTTAGCCAGCAGAGTCATGAGTGGATGTAGCAGGACCAGCGTGGACAGAGTAATGGCCAGGAGGAACAGCCAGAAGAACAGTCTGTCGACGATCTCCGCCACACGCTTCCAGTCCTTGGAGTAGTCCGGCATCACCGGAGCGGCGTCCTTGAGAGGTTCCGTGTACAGCCCCGCACCCCGGGCTCCGGGTCGCCTGAGCGGGACTCGTTCTCGGGGTGACGACTCACACTCGCCAGCTGAGCCCGCACCCGCGCCGCCGCCAGCTGCACCGGCCCGCTCCGCCATCTCGAAGAACGTCGTCGACGCTGCGTCTTCGTCGTCTGTCATCACCACTCGCTGCGGCGTCTCTCGGCCCACCATCGCAGTCCGCACGAAAAAGTTCAGACCCGCCCCGTTGTCCCTGAGCCGGGCGCGGTGCCGCTCTGTGCGGGCGGCGGCGGCAGCCACGTCCTTGGCTTCCTGGTAGGTGCGTGCAGTGTCGCACATGCCCAGCGTGCGGGCGATGAAGATCAGCACGAAGTCGCGGATCCAGACCGGAACCGGATGGTCGGCGGTGCCGTAGATGTTGAGCACAAGAACCGTTAGAACCATTGACAATGTCGTTATCACCAACGTACACGTCAGATAGATCACTGCGCACATACAATTATGTAAGTAAGTGATTCTTTTATTGCACAAAACAAACGCAAATGCAAAAACAGAAACGATAATCACTCCAAAGCTAAACAAAGAAAATGGTCGACAAAGAAACACCTGAAAGCCAAAAGCTAGGGAGCTGAATATGATATGCGCACATAAAAGGTGAATGTAACGTTATGCATGCGCTAAGCTTATACAAATACGCGTTTCACTTATTTACGTACTTACTTGCTTAAACTTGTGGAGTCCAGTGACACAATGTGTTGGATAGGCCTAGACAGAAGAAAGAGTTTTGGGTCGAACTCGAACCCCGCCAGAACATGCGGCCATAAAATGCTGCAGCCACCTGACGAATACCACCAATGAGAAGTTCAGCGAACAGCGATTTCACTTATTGCCAAATTACTTTGATGTTGATTTGTAAGTTTATAAGTTAGTACACTATTGCGAAGGTAAAGCGAAGGAGACTCTGCTGACCTAGCAGCGGTACGTGGTCGGAAGTCTTCGGTATGTTGCCGGCGACGTTGAGCAGAAATATACGGAAACTGAGCAACACTACGACACCGATTTGCACCTTCTGAGCCGTGGTAATAGTAGTAGTAGAAAGCTTAGTAGTAGTAGTAGTAGTAGTTGTTGTTGTTGTTGTAGACCAATCTGCACCTTCTGAGCGGGCGTACAGAAGAATATCGACAACAGCAGAACGCTGGTCATGAGCGAAGGCATTATGACATTGATGACGTAGATAGATATACGATGACGTCACGATGATGACGTCACTACGACGATCACTGATGACGTAAGGATGACGTCATTATGACGTTGATGACGTAGAATAGGTGACGTCGACGAAGCTGGATCGAGAAGGCGACGTTCGAGAATATCTCTCCGGGTAGACCGGCGTACGAGAACTCGTTACGCTTGGCACCCGTCTCAAGGACCTCCCACTCGCCGTTGGGACTGTACGAGTCCAGGTTGACGCTGTTAGTGGACGTCGTCAAATTCATCTACAGCCACACAGAGCAATATACGCGGTGACGCGAAAGCCACCAGTGTCGTAACGAATAGACCTAGGCCTATACTGCGCGTATTATGTTTACTATAGCCTGCTTTTGCGTTAAGTCACACGCTGACGTTTTTTAATCGCTTGACGTGTGTTTGTCTGATTACCTTCTTTTTGCACTCCACTATCTGTATCTATTTTCATTTATACCAAATGACCCACAACTGTATAGAAAACAAGCCGGTAGGCTACGTGGCTCGCAACTGCTAGCGCCAAAATATTTTCCCTGTTTCTGCTTGTTCGCCAGGCTGCAACTGCAAGCACCGGAATGTTTTAGACGTGAGCAAAGCAGTGGCGTATCCAAAATGTAGATGTAAGGAGAGGGACAACTGAAAAGTAAAGTGTTAAGAGAGATGTCCTCTCCCTACTAGGGGAGGGATCTGGTACGTGGTGACCCCATAAATTTTCTCGATTTTTGCTGTCAAATTGAAGTATTTCGGCGCACTTTTGACACTATTTTGAGTAACCGAGCTTAAAGTCTGGCACTAGATAATTATCATTTGTGGTCTCCTAAGCGTCCACCCCTTATGGCTACGCCAGTGAAGTGGAAGGGGTCAGTCTACCAGACCTTGCCGGTGTTGTAAGACCATGAGCCGAACGTGAGCTCACAGCGCTGCTCGTCGAACGGATAGTACGTGATGTCGATTATACACATTGTCTTGAACACCCCTAGCACAATAACACAGCACAACAGTAGGTAAGTAGGTAAGCAAATAGAATATTTAAAGTGCACCATGTTAGCCAGTAGCCGAATCTGAGGCTCTTGGCTGAGCCGCTAGGGGGAGAGATAGGCCTGCTGGAAGCAGTGAGTTTTAAGGAAGCGACGGAAAGTGTCTGCAGACTGCAGAGGTAGAACTACGAATGCTAGAAGAGAGTGAGTTCCAGACTGCGACGGCTGCAATGCTAAAACCGCATGATACGATGGTTGTGCGGACACGTAAAACTAACAGCAATATTCGCAATTTCGCAATAAATTCGTAATAATTTTCTCGCCATCTTAAATTTTTCTACGTAAGCCTAGCTTCTGTGCCACCTTGGTCCACCAGCCGCGACAGTCTCAGATTCAGCGAGGTTTCCTGCTGACATTGTGCGCTATAAAAATTTACTTACTTACTTACTTTTTAATACTATGCTAGTATATCGAATACAGCCACTGTCTCTTGCACTGTGACAGTCAACCTCGGCATAATTTCAGGGACACTGGGGTTTCATGCAAACTAGGCAAATTGTATTCAAACGCACAGACGTGCAAGTTCTACGCTTTTTCGAGATAAAATTTCTGAACTGTCTCTAATTAAGTTTTAACGTAACGTAGTTCCTACGTGTTTTGTGTCGCTGTTACGTGCGACATTATTTTATATTTTTTGGCTATACATAAGTGGTTTTTATAACCCTGTGTTGGCCATTCGGCCAGGTTGTTCTCATATTGCTTGTTGCTCAAATGTCATGCATGGTACTGTGCTGGTTGATAAATTGAAATAAAATACATAAATAAATACATAAGCTGACGTGCTATTCTACCAGTAACCGTCGCAAAATTAAAACGCTCAAAATAGTGCAGTTTTTTGGTTCGCTCATATTAATATGCAGAATGCAGTGCAAAAGAACAAATATTGCCTTTGCAGTAGTTTAGCAATTGATTGCATCTGAATGAACCAAAAACGACCCTAACGAAAGACGAAAAAACTTTTCTAGCGATTAGACACAACAGTACATCATAACAGAGCACAAAACAGTTCCAGTAATATTCTTTCTTTTTTATCCTCCCCAGACAATCATTCGTCACCGAACACAATAATATTCTCTGTAGAAAGGCGAAAGGAGCGAAAGAGATAAACCTTCTTCTATAACGAAACAGATAGCATGACGAGATAAAGCCTACGCAATGACGTCATCGCATCATCTATGGGAACAAGGACAATCCCCTCAAATCTCAAATCCCCCAGACATAATTTTTATGATATTATTCCCCTGTTTCAAGCATGAATGTAATAAACATTAGAAGAAAAATAATCAAACGTTAAAAGTGCATTTTATGTAAATAAATTTAATTTAAACGTTTGTAAACGTTGAATAAAACACGTGACACCTTTTAAACTAACCTGACTAAATCCAGTACTGTAAAATATTTCTTTTTATTTTCGCTAAATTTTGCCATAATACATTAATTAATACATGTAAATACAAAGTCTGTCATTATTTTGTCCATGAAATTATGATTCTGTTTATACGAGTAAATTCCCCAAATGGTAGACGTTTATTAAACAGAAAAAATTGCAAAAAATATTTTTAAGAAACATTAAAACACGATTTTGTGGACATTTTAAAAATGTTTTGTAAACGTTTATTACAAGCAAAACAACATTATTTTGGTACCAATTTTTGAAAAATTTTGCCAGAAAGGAACGCTGTGACCTTACAGCAAATCGGCAAATTTTCAAAGAGCTGAATCTGTTTGGGAGATATTGTCCAAAAGGGCGTTATATTTAAGAGAAATACTATGTTCGGGGGTGAATATGTCCGGGGTATTCCTGTCGCTAAATCTTTCATCAATATACCCCGGCTCAGTGACGTCACATCGTCATCATCATCATCATCATCATCATCAGCAGCAGCAGCAGCCGTCTGATCAGTCGCTAAAGCCAGGGGTCCAAAGGGACCCTGAACGCGGGGCACGCGACTCCCATTTTTTTCTAGGGGGCTGCAAATGTCCGACGAGCGAAAATACGTGTGCTCAAAATTTTAATTTTGCACGATTATTGTCTGAAATTGAAATTTTTGGTTCCAAATTGTTTTTTTAAAGAAGAGAAAATTTTACAAGAAAAAATGTTCTTTCGACAAGCTAAAATTAGGAAATAAAGCAATTGCGTCGCCATATTTTACTCAAAATCTGTTTAAAATAAATGCTCACAGTTTTATTTGCTCACTTATTGAAACGTTACGTTTTCTGTCGTTCTGTCTAGAATTACTGTTTGCAGTTTTATCTTATAATAATTCCTGTGGCTAAAAAATTATAAAATATAAAGTGACAATAGATTTCAATGCATCGGAATACTTCTATTGTATTTATTTTGTTTTTAGTTAAATTTTACAATAGTTGTTGTGACTAAGAAAAAACATACAATTTTTACATTTACAAAAAATACCTGTTGTAGTCAAATCATATTTGGCAAGGTTGGTAGAGCCGCTTCTGAGGAAGTGGTTCTTCACCTAATTAAAACAAAATGCCTACCTGTGTTATTGTACGGACTGGAAGTCTGCTCTCTAACAAAAGCTGACC
>Ga0209367_1002054_pt1 | contig 26031 bp, 14 predicted proteins | sample WorMetLIZISLAND2_FD_187412 | JGI IMG/M metagenome (GOLD analysis project Ga0209367, IMG submission 187412) | Marine gutless worms symbiont microbial communities from Max Planck institute for Marine Microbiology, Germany - Olavius geniculatus... ... | reverse complement strand
ATACAATGTACATAATGTAGTAATGTACATTACTATAGTGGGATTCTTAGGCCTGTGCGTTGGTGGCCCTAAAAACTCGTGACTAAGGCCACAGAAAGCTCAGACTATTTTCCTCGATAAATAAAATCCACTTCATAACTGTACAAGTTAATTAACTGAATATGCTGTGATAGTGTCACCAAAAATCAATGCTGAAAGAACGAAAAAATGCAGAAACTACTTGGGCAATTCGCTGGAGTCTAAACTGCAAAAAGTCAACCATACAGTATGCAAAGACGTCTCACCTTGCGCCCCCAATATTTTACTTAGAACGTATATCTTGCCTTTTTATAATTATATATGAAAAACTGCAAGCAATTCATTTAATGTTGCATAAGCGCTGATGTAAAACGGCAAAAATCAAAAAGTATAAGCACGAACTAATGTATTAGCTCACCATTTGTGTGGCACCGCCCCCGTTAGATATCTCCACAGAATTACTCAAATCAGAAGTGGCGAACAGAAAACAGAAACATGGTGCCAAAAATTTGTTAATATACAACGAGTATGGCCGAATGTTTGCAGCTGTATACAACGACAACATACAGGGTGGCCCAAAAATAAGCTATAATTGTACTTGACCATATCTTCACTAAATATTGACCAATTTTCACAATTTTTTACCAGTAGACTCTGTAAAAAAATTTGCTACTCAGTGGCATTCATATCACATTTACTGTGTAGCTACTTTACTTTGTAAAACATAATTAATTATCCCAAAATAACAATTTTTGCAGATCGGCAAAAGGTCTAATGGTAAATGTTTTAACTATTTAACTGAAATGTTAAATATGAGATATAGTAAGTCTAAAGAACAAGGGAAGACATATTGAACATCATATCAAATAATATGAACCGTTTTTTGCATAAATTTTCAATGTACATTAATGCTGGTTGGCGGCTGCAATTTTGCTCAGTTAAATGCATGAGCATTGTATTCTGATCGTGTGGCCCTACAAACTATGCACTATTTTGCTGAAAGATGAAAACTTACTTTGTAGCTATATGTGAACATTTTGGCATTTACTATAATTCATATTTAACATTTCACTTGAATACTTGAAACATTACCATTATACCTGCTGCCCATCTGTAAATATTGCTAGTTTTTTTATATTTATGTTTACAACGTAGTGTAGCGACATAACAAGTGTGGTGTGCATGCCGCTGAGTAGCAAATTTCCTACAGACTCTACTGGTACAAAATTGTAAAAAATTGATCAATATTTAGCGAAACTATAGACAAAATGCAATAGCTTACTTTTTTGGGGCCACCCTGTATGTTTCGCACAAAGTTAAATGTACTCGGCACAACGGCGACAGAGAAGACATTATAATCATTTCACCACTGATGCATACTGCATTCGTCACACCACGAACTAAACCGTATCGCGTAATAGCCTACCGAAGTAGTAAATGCAGGCTTTTGCCTTTTCATCCTTGCTAAACACCCAATTTAGCCGTTTTTCTCAAGTAGTGTTATAGGCTGATTCACAGTAAATAGTCTAGCTGGAGATCGGCCTGTCAGAGAACGAATCACAGCATAGCTTATTATTAATTGGTTAACAGTAAAATGTTATGCAAATAGTTGTACGTGGCATATTCATTTTTAGCAAATTTTACGTGACGCGATTTCAAACGATCTGATTTGTACACAGTGGCGGTTCTAGCCCGCAGCATCTGGGGGCACGGTCCCATGGCGAGCGCGGTAGCGAGAGCCTATAGAGAGCCCCCAGCGGGGTCCAGGGGCAGAGAAGGGGTCAGGTAAGCGAAGCCCCCGAAACTGAAGCACTTTTGGTTTTTGGATAGACCTTCAATGGAAGCCGCAAATTTGCCCACTTTTCTACAATTTGGAAATGCAAAGAAATCAAATATTTGTGTTATCGTTGCAAAAAATTATGGGTGGCCACAAAACTGGGGGGACTGGAGCAAAAACCGCCGCTGCTTGTACATTTGAGCTCGTGGTACGACACCAGTAAGCGTTTCTCGTCTGCTGATTGGTTGTCGTCTCGTCTCTATGTTCTTGATATTAGTGACTGATATACGACTTTCGTTCTTTCGTCTGCCTGCCTGCGTCAGACGAAGATGTTAAGGAAGAATTCGTTGTTACTGTGCGGAAGGATGACGAAGGAACGCTGATGACAGTGCGGAAAATTGGAAGCTGAACGCTAGCGCAAAGCACGTCGCTAACAAGATCGTCGTACGCCATCCAGCGAGTGAGTCTGAAACGACACACGCACACACACAGAACGTCAACGTTCAAGTCAAACTGGCCCGACATGAAACTATACCGTGTCCCAAAAAACAACGGCACTTTTATTTTTCAAATAGCTCCATGAAACACTGGCCAATTTTAATAATTTTTGGCAAGCGACACCAAGAAAAAGCTTGTCTTTAACAACTATAATTGTGCCCACTTCACCTTAATACTGTTGCTACACTACCTTGTGAAGTGCAGAAGTTGTAGTTTGGCTGTTTGCAACAATGAATTCATACTGAGTAGCGTATGCGTCGGCTTGTTTTTTTTCGGGACACAGTGTATATGATGAAAATTTACTGGCAAAACTAATCAAATAAAATCAAATCAAATTAACATATTTATTAGCAGCAGCAAAAAAAACTACTACCGCCAAAGTAATGGAAAGTCAGAATTGGGACACTGCAGAGTATAGTTTCGAGACTTGGCGTCTTACAAAAAGACAAACAGCGGGCGACCGTTTAAAGACTACTCGTTGTCAGCGGCTCAGAATATTACTCAATGGTATCTCTTGAAAACACCTGGTCAGGAGAAAATTACAACAAAGAACTCCACAGCAGTCAATCAGTCACTATTGCCTCAAATGCTTAGGTCATGTTATAAAAAACACAAAAAAACAACAATAAAGGAACAGTTTACAGCGCTCCCCAAACTCTGTAGCTAGTAAAGAGAAAGATTGTTGGCCCTTTCCAAAATACCCAACCACATCTCAGCCATTCATAAGTAACTAAGTAAGTAAAACGTAAATTTATGTAGCGCATCAACGCCAGAAAACCGTCAATGCACTGCATACATTTATGCTGAAAAGAAAAAAAATCCTAACCTATATTCGGCTGCATTCGACCGACTTAACGTGGCCGCCGATTTCCTTCTTCTTATCAACTGGCTAATGCTACCTTACTAAGCGCGTGACAATAATAACAAAAAGCTCAGCTGTTGTTAGGATAGCCCACCATACCTGTTGTCAGTGACCTTCAAGGTCATCCAAGGTCAATGATTTTCCGTTTACGATATACGGCCACTTATAGCTTGAAACGTTCCGTTGAAGATTGCGGCCAAACCGCTGAAGATGGAGACATGGTTAGTATTGACAACCTATAAGAAGTCGCCAGCGCCATTCCGATAGTACCATCGCCAACCTCCAAGTCGTTTAGCCACAATACTGCTCGATTGGCATACAATAGTGCGTTATGACCCTTCAAGATCATCCAAGATCAATGATTTATATGTCATTTTAATATGCGACTTCCTATTAGTGATCAATAGCAAACTAGGCTCTATCTCGCACCGTTCAGCCACAATACATCCGTGACGGACGGACGGACGGACGACAACCACGACAATAGCTCGACCGTTACTAAGTACGGTCGGCTAATAATGACGACAATAAGTAAATCGAGCCTGGCAGCGGAGTAGCGCTGGAGTGAGAGTATCCTGGTCGGCCGTGCTCGGATGAGCCTTCGCTGCGACTGTCCTTGCTGGGGTCATGGCGGCGAACGATCACTTTCTCTTCACTGGTGCCCACATCATTGCGCGCGTTGATCCGATACACACCGAGACGAGACGCCGCGACGCGTGCTATGTTCAGTGTCGCCTGCACGCCAGCGCCGCTTGACAGCGACTAACACACGAAAACAAGGATAATTTATCAGTTCAATACAATATTCGTTTAAAGCCTCCCGAAGCAACTCATGGACAGGCTTCAGTCTGTGCAGAACGCAGATCGCTTCTAGTTACTATTATTATTACGACGTATTACATTCGTATCATCATCATCGTGGGTTCTCTATCAAAAGCCTGGACGGACAAAACCTGGACCGTTAAAACTAGCCCATTACACGAACCCTAACCCTAACTTTAACCCTTATCTAACCCTATCCCTATTCCTAACCCTATTCCTAACCCTAATCCCTAACCGTAACCCTATCCTTAACCTTATTTTTTAAACTTAAGCCTATATACCCAGGTTTTGTCAGGACGCCATCATCGTGAGGTTGTCACCTTGGTATTAAGGGTGATCCAACTGTCATCGTCGGTAAAGTTGCCGAGTGTTCGGTTGCCGCTGCCGAAGTACCAGTCAACGGTCGGATCGGGACTAGCTCGCACCTCACACGACAGCGTCACTGGACTGCCCATGTCCACGGCGATCATGTGAGATTGACACGTGATCTGTGGAATGTCTGCCACACAGAGACACAAAATCACGCTTATTAGTACAGCTGAGCAAGTTTCAACAACGATTAATCAGGAAATTAATCGCCAAAAGTTTTTAGAAATAAAAAATATGTTCAATGGGCCTAATTACAGTGTTTGTTTCAGGCCCGTCTTAACGGGCCCCGCGCTAGGGTGGTGATTGTCGCAACGGGCGATGGATCGATCGATCAGTCTGACCAATAATTTTCATCGCTTTAGCGGATGAATTACCGCCAGAAGCTGAACTCAATGAAAAACTCTAGAAAATGTTAGGAGAGCTAAAATCTAAGGTCCAGAAGTTTTTTTTTCGTTCGCTCCGTTCGCCAAATTGTAGGCGTGAAAACACATAAGATACAGCCTACATTACCTACATACTTAGTTAGGTCCATCCTACAGTTTGTGGTCTCTAGTGTGGTCACAGATCTTTATGTGGTATCAGAGACCCAGCTGGTAACCGTAAGTCAGTGCCAAAGGCCCGGCGCTGGCAAAAGACGGCCATGATTTGTTCACATTTTTCGGTCCGTTCTTTCACAAATTACGCATTAACAAATTTAAATAGAAAATATACTACGCATACTAATAAGAAAAAGAAATGTGTGATAAATTATACATAATTAGAATAGAAACTACCAAATAGAAAAAAAAACACAAAACAAAAGATCCGTCTAGCATGGTTGGACAGCTTTACAATAATAATTCTAATTAATCTAAAAAATGACAATCATTTGTCATCTAGCGTACATTCGACGTTGACCATAGCGAAGACGCTCTCCTCTAGGAACCCTTCCTGATCGGCGACGCAAGTCAACATCTGTCCGTCCCACGAAGTCTCCGGCAGTGCAGTCACGTAGCTCATCTTGCGCTCGCCGTAGTAGATTCCGAGCCCGCCCTGCGACCCCGCCGACTCCGGGTCCTCGAGGATACGCGACTGCTCAGTCGCCACGAAATTCCTGCTCGCAAACAGCCGACATCGAAACTAAATATTCAGCTGATCGACCAGTCGTTTAATTCGGACAACATAGTCCACGAAAACAGTAAAACAAGAAGCGCAGATGAACAGACTGCAAAAATTAGGAACAAACAATAAACACAGCAGTATGCATATCGTACAGGTTCGAATGTACTATGTAGGCCTATTGCGACAATAAATATTTACAAATTGGCCCAAATTGTAACATGTGAACGCCAATAACTTTGGGGCCAAGGCGAAGCAAAGCCAAGGTGAAGAAACTTTTCCACGTAACGTGCTGCGAGATAGGCCTAAGAATCTGAATAGAGCATTGGCGGTTAATTTACGTTATGCACATGGTTAAAAGGGTAGGCCTACTTATCTACTCACTCAAAACTTTTAAGGGCCTACACCACAAAACTTTGGAAAAGCAGAAAACTTCCAAAATTTGGCGCGATTTCGGACAATTTCAGACTTTGATCGCAAATATCTCTGGAACGAATCAAGATGTTGACAAACAGAAAATGGCTTTATGAACTACAATCTGTTCCACGTTCGACGAAAAAGATTGGGTAAACTTGGTCCAATAACCACATAGTTTAGTTGTCTCATTTCGACCCACATGACGTTTTTATGAGCAAAGTTACGACCCTCTAAAATGCCCACAAGTCGAAAATGTTCAAATTTCTAGTGTTACTACACCGTGTCCGGAAAAAAACATCCCGAACATTATTGATTGACACTTTAAAAAAATAACCAATTCTAATAATTTTTAATACAAATATTTGTGGCACAACTGGCCATCAAATGACCGTTTAATATTGCACCTCACCCAGCGTCTGTTTCTGCACTACCTGGGGAAAACAGAACGAACAAAATATGCGTTAAAATGAACGAAAAGACATCAAAAAGCATCCCAACATTATCGATTGTGATTTGAAGAAAAATTAACAGATTTGGATAACTTTTGGTGCAAACCTTTTGACACTACTTATTATTAAACGACTGTTCTAGTTCCCACCTCACCATATGTCTATTTCTGCACTACATGGAAAAATCCAAACCGGCGAAATAGGATAAAAATGCAATATTTTGTTGATTTTGTTTTCCCAGGTAGTGCAAAAGCAGAAAATGGGTGCGAAAAAAATTGGACAGTTATTTGATTGCCAGTTGTGTCCGAAATACCGATGTCAAAAATTATTCAAATCTGATAATCCTTCTTTAAGTTACAATCGAAAATGTCCGGGATGTTTTTTGAGACACAGTGTATATATGACCTAGTGACGTCGTTGTTGTTGATCATGACGCGGACGCTGGGTGGAGTCAAACTGCCGTTGACTGAAGCCACGCACGCGACGCCGCTGCCGACGACCTCACGCCCTGCTGTCAGCGACCCACCAACATCATCAACTCCACCTTCACCAGGCGTCTCATCGACGTCCCTCAGTGACGTCTCGGTCAGCGTCACGCTGTGCGAGTCCACGATCGTCTCGCGACCGTCCGCCAGCACCGAGAACAGCTGCACCGACTGGATCGGCACTGACCGCACAGTACAGAAACGCGACTGCTAACAAGAAGCCCAGCTGTCGCTAGAATAGCCGACCGTACTGGTTGTCGGTGACCTTCAAGTTCATCCAAAATCGACGATTTTGAAGTCATCTAAAAGGGTGTATGCCACTTCCTATTAGTGGGTAACTGATACTGAAGGCTAAAGGTTTAAAGGTTAAAAGTGGTGTTATAACTCTTAACGGAAGCCCATTTCAGAGCTACGGAGCGTCAGATGCCGTATGGAATCCCACAGTGTTACCTGCTACCCGACATAGGTGAACGCGCCTCGCCTTACCCCGGCCAGATAGGCTGATACTCGATTTACCTACCCCGGAAAGATGAAAAGCTGAGTTGACCTAGGCAGCTGGTTAAATACAGAGATGTTTTACCTGCCCGTATGTAAGTTTGACTTTATCTCGCACCGTTTAGCCATAGTACATCCGTGACAGACGACAACGGACAGACGACAACCATAAGCTCCGCCATTACTTGAGTACGATCGGCTAAAAACAGTTGAAAATTGCGCATAGCTCTTTATGGGAACTTATCGCAGAGCTACGAAGCGCCACCTGCCATATGGGATCACACAGTGTTAATTGCTATACCCGACAAAGGTGAACGCGTCCCGCCTTAATCCCAGTCAGACAGTCAGACTCATTGTAGTTCTTATGACATATTAGGTGGTATTACGTTACCCTGAATACGGACATCTTAGGTGGTTCCTTGGGCAGCATCTTTCATACCACCCGAGGTAAACATTAATCGAAACCAAATATCAGCTGATGAAAATATTCAAATTTTAAAGACCAGCGTTCAAATTGTTAAGCCTACAGCCAAAACATCTTTCGTAGCAACAACTGTTTCTATAGTAACGGTACTTGGGTTAACTGGTTATAAGTTATTAGCAGCAGCAAAATGGGCATAAAAGCGTCCACGCCACTCTCCACCTACTGACGCCGGCGGTGCCCCTCCACAAATGTCCTATCACCCAATTATTGTCCGCCCGCACCCAAAAAATAATGGAAACTACCCGAGCTGTCCCACCACGAACAATGTACATATCACTTGACTTCAGTGTAGGAGCTGATAGCTAGTTTTCAAAATTAGATTTTTAAGTTTTTTAAAGAGGAAGATCATCCCATACATGCCCCGTTCTTCATGTCGTCAATCTACAGCCGGGTATATTTTTAATGAAACTACAAACATTGACAATAACAAATAGTAATTAATATTTTCACAGCAACTGGGTTCACCGAATTATGTTCACATACCGTAGTCTACGATTGATCTTTTTGTGTTTTACTATTATAATTTCCCGCACTTTCCGATTGGCACAAAAAGATTAGAATAGACGCTTAAAGACAGTGTTAGAATGCCCGGGGTTCGAGAGTTGAACCCCAACTGTTTTCTCAACCCCCCTCAACACACCGTAAAATTATGTACTGGGGAGTCAGCTATATACTACACTGTGTTTCAAAAAACATCCAGGGACATTTTCGACTGTAACTTGAAAACCAATTAGCAAAGTTTGATAATTTTTGGTAAAAATATTCCTGACACAACTAACCACAAAATGGCCGTTCAGTTTCCCACCTTACCCAATGTATGTTTCTGCACTACCTAGGGAAAGCAGATCAAGCGAAATATGCGTGAAAATAAACAGAAAAACCGGAAAAAAACATCCCCAACATTATCAATCGTACCTTAAATAAAGATTAGCAGATTTTAATAATATTTGGCAGTAATATTTCTGACACAGCTGGCTATTAAATACGTGTTTTAGTTTTAACCTCACCCAACGTCTGATTTTGCACTACCTGAGGAAAGCAGACCAGGCATAATGCGTGTTAAAATGAATGGGAAAACGTCAATAAATTCCATCTGTTTCAATTTGTGGGCCCCAACAACAGGTTTATTACAGGATTTAACTGTCTTGCAGCAATGTGTCTACCAGAAGAAGTTTAGGAATGTTTGTACAGTCAAGAAGTAACTGGTAGAGCTTGTATTGGTCTGGAGCAGAACATTATCGATACTGCTGTCAAGTGAATGGAGAAAGCGTCTCCTTGCTTGTGTTCACATAGTGGGCCAACACTTCAAGCAATTTTACTGCAGGCAGTTGAAAATGGACAACTAAATAAAATGTCAGCCACAGTGTCATAAATGTGAACAAAATGTGTTTTTACGCCTTATGTTAATTAAGCAATCATATCGCATTGGATAAAATAGTGATATTTCACTGATTGTGCTTTCCCCAAGTAGTGCAGAAAAAAAACGTTGGGTGAAGTAAAAAACTGAATGGTCATTTGATGGCAAGTTGTGTCGGCAATACTTGTACCAAAAATTATCAAAATCTGATAATTGGTTTTCAAGTTACAGTCAAAAATGTCGGGGATGTTTTTTTGAGATACAATGTATATGAGCTAAGATTTACATAACAATTCTGATCGGACTCTGACATTCGAAAAATTCAACCCCCAGCTAATTTTTCACAGTTCAAATACTGTTTATAAGCCTATAGTAGAGTGAAATTACCGAGAACTTTGAGTTCGAGTCTGGCTTTGTCTTTCTCCTGTGTGGCGTCGTCCTTCTTATAGCAGACCAGAGTTCCAGCATCTTCACCTCGGATTCCTACCGCAACAAAACATCATCATCAGCATCGTCAATATTTATTTACTTATTTACATAGTCTGTGCATATTAATCGATCTATCTGTATATCGATCTATGGATTTATTCATCATTAAGCGGCATCACTAAGAACCCTAACTGTGTCAGCTACTGCGACAGATGTCCGTCCGTCCGTCCGTCCGTCTGCGTGTCTGTCACACTCGTCCACCCGGCTAAAGTCGTTAGACGAAATGGATGCCATTTTGAAAAGACATTTCTATGGCCTCAAGTAACACTGCGTTAGACAATGACTCCAGCTCTCGACACGAAGATAATATTTCTGAGTTGAAACCCTAGTCAGAAATTTGCGCCGCTGTTTGACGGTTCCAAACCAATCCACTTACGATAGTGGCACGAATTCTGTTTTCGCAGCGATGCCGGTATCCAGCTGTTGCTAAATAATTGAGCCTTTTGTGTCTTGCTGTATTTCTGGCTGTTTGCGCTATATTTACTAAGCCGCAAAAAGTTCGATTGCTTCCAGGCGGAGGACGAAGCAGAGGATGAACAGTTAGATTACAAGTAACCTGAGCAAAGCTCATAAGACGCGCGACAACCTAGTTCCTGTTCGCAGGTTTTCTTGATCTATCTCTATCCGTTTCGTCGCAATTCACTCTTGAAATCTACGCCGCAGTCAAAAATTGCAAAAAAAACCACTAAAACCCCCAATGTTTGGGTTTCAAGATCATTCAAGGTCATCGATGTTGACACCTTTAAAAAGCTTGTCACCATTGTTTGTTATGATAAGCAGTATGTCCGTGCCTATCTGCAACCGTTTTCACGCTACATGAGCCAATAACGGCAAAATAACGATTTTAGGGAAAGGTACCTCTCTTTGACGCCCTTGTTCGAGGGAAACCCCCTCACCCAGGGGCACGAAATTTTGTCATGAAAAACCAGAGTCCTTGGGGCAGAGCATAGTGAAGATTTCGTGATCCTAACTTACACCGTTTTGATACAATACCGCAGTGTGACAGACGGAAGGACGGACGCCCAGACGATGGTTAAGACGCGCGAAGCATTACATGCTGTCGCGCGTAAAAACCGAAACACTAGCGTCTCGTCACGGACCAGTGGGTCCTGCGACATCTATACATACACTGACACGTGTAGCAGGTGCTCATATAGTTACACGCCGTACAGCTAAACCATTCACAGGATGTACATCTCAGCAGACAATGAAGACACAATACATTAGGCTATACGACGTACACGCAACTGGCTGTAATTAGCTGTTGCACTGAGCCTGACATGACATGGCTGATTTCCGGACACTTGATAACGGCTGCAGCTGAGAATGTGCACACACTAAGACCGTGGCTATACATGTAAGAACAGACAAGAAGCCCAGCTGTCGCTAAGATAGCCAACCGTACTGGTTGTCAGTGAACTTCAAGGTCATCCAAGGTCGATGATTTTCATTTTATTTAAAAGCCAATAAGCGACCTCCTATCAATGATCAATAGCAACCTAGGCCATAATATCTTGCACCGTTTGGAAACAGTACATCCGTGACGGACAGACGGACGACAACCATGACAACAGCTCGACCATTACTCAAGTATGGTCGACTAAAAATGAGCCAAAAATTAGACGCATGCAACCCTTCGTCTTTTGCGAGCCAAATTAAATCTCGTTACGGTAATGTCACTACAGACGAAACGATTCTGTTTCGTTAGAATGCCTTTCAGAAAAATATATTTGCAAATAAATAAGCCTTATATCGCCAAAAACATCGCAGCTAAAAGTTTGACGTTTTGGCACTGAGAAGACATACCCTGATAGTGTATGGACACAGTTCCGATGTCTTCGATGAGTTGAAAGTTAACCCTGTATCGCGATAAACGAGAGAACGGGTGCTTGACGTCGCCGTTGTCAGAGATGATCATCGACGTTTGTTTGTCTTCATCGCGCTTCTCAACACGCACGACACTCAACCAGTCTAACCCGTACACCGTACACGTCACCTGCACCAGCGTCAGTGTCAGCAATTACACAAAAAAGCCCGGCTGTCGCAGTACTAACCCTTAAGGTCATCCAAGGTCGATGATTTTCATATAAAAATAAAACATCACGGGTAAAACTTAAGTCCGCTCCCCAAGCTATCGCTTTCGGGCGGACTAATAAAAGTTAATATGCGACTTCCTATTAGTGATCAATAGCAACCTTGGCCCTATCTTTCACCGTTTCCGAGTTATGGCCAATTTTCCGTTAAAAACACATTCTTCTACCCCCTCCATTCAACCCCAAATTTGAAAATGTTTCCCTTGCACTGCATCCGCCAAACTTTGTACGCAGAGAGTCTCGATACAGGACTACTAATTATTCGTGCAAAAAGTTTTTCTCCTATGACCCAACGCTTAGCCATAGGCCTAATCCGTTACGAACAGACAGACGGACGACAGACGACAATCGTGCCATAGACGCGCTACACAACATAGCTCTAGCGCGTCAATAAACAAGCAAAACAAAAATCAAAACCGTTTAATTGCAAGAAATGCATTATATATATATATAAAGTGCAGGGTGGCGCACAAAAAAAGTGAAACATGGGCTACATGTTTGAAGAAAATATTTGTTCAATTACGGTTTCAGAAACAATTGGGCCTAGTTCCAGTCATGGCATTGAAGTGCGATCACGATCAATACTTTTTGTTAATTATAAATACAATAAAACAGGTCTATAGTTACATATAGCTTTCGCATGCGTGTGACATGCGTAGTATAAAAAAAGCAAAATATTTCACTTTCTTGCTCCACGCTGAATAAAAACTTACTAAAATGCAAAACTCAAAAAAGTATTTCAAGCTTCCCTAGATGCACAAATTAAATTTAACCCTAAATAAATTTTTTATTTTTATTTTTGTTAACTTTAATTAAATAAAATAATTTTACAGGTTGTAGTTAAATCGTCGTCGCCTCAAAAACTTGTAATAAAAAACGATAGTAAAAACTGAAGCGAAAACGAATAGTCATCAATAGAACAATACACGTGATTCATAAAATAATCCTTGATTCATGCGTTAATAACTCAAGCAATAGTTAGTGCTGTGCTGCAATTTTACAAACTAAATTTCAGCAGATTATACCTGTTCGCTTGCTCCTTGTGTCAGCTCTAAGCGTTGGTGATTCCATACAGTCGATTGGGCTGCTACAACCAGACAGAAAAAAATCACATGCTACAACAAGCTATTGTCATAGAGACACGATTAAATTTACAAAAAAAATAATCATTGCGAGGTGCGAAGTAGTGATATATTTGGGGAAGAGAAAATCGTGCGGAGTCGCGGCGTGGTAAAATCTAAAAAAATGTCTCGTCATAATGTGCAGTTAATATAGGCCTATATCACAAGTTATTCGTAGCCAAAAAAATCCAGCCAGCTACAGCATTCCTACTACGGTACTACCAGGCCTACGACAGCGTGTCTCAGAAAAGTGCCACTTTTTAGGCCGCCCGGAACGTTAGTTCTCGGAAGGCCTTATGTTTTACAACAGTTTTTTTCTTCTTTTTTCATCGCGAGATCTCCGAGGTCCGTGGGCCGATCTTCGCGAAATTTTGCCACATAGTCGGAAGCATGTTCAGTTTACAAATGCCGGTCCGAAAATTTGGGGGCATGCCCCCCAGAAAAAATGGGGGGCGAAAAACACGCTAAATTTGGCCCAATTTCGGACACCTTCCCACTTTGAGCACGAATATCTCCGAAACGGATAGAGATATCCAAAATTTGAAAATTTGGTGCACTATAGCGTTCCTTCCCGCGTTTAACGAAAAAAATTCGGTGAACTTTGGTTCACTAATTACGGAGATTCAAAAGTACAATTATACCCGAAAATCGAATTTTTCGGAATACCATATTTTGGCCCATAGGAGGTGCTGCGCCATGAAATTTTTACACGCGCTATAGAATGTCCAAGTCTTGCTAGCGTATACCCCAACAGGGATGGGGGATCCCCCAACAATTTTTTTCAAAGAAAGGTCAAAAATTGGCTTATAATTCAGCGTATTAGCGCTTATAACTTTGGGGTTAGGGAGAGTAACCCCATGAAACTTTGCCACGTGACAGGCCATCAGGGAAACATTATCACTTATATACAACTTTAGGGGGCACCGCCCCCTTAAAATTTGGGAAAGCAAAAAACGTCTATAATCCGGCGTGATTTATGACAACTTTTAACTTTGACCGCGAATATCTCAAGAATCGGTCAATATATCGCAAATAAAAAACAAACTTGACTGAGAGCAATTCCTGCTGCGTTGAACAAAAAATTTGGTGAACTTTTGTGCACTAATGAAAAAGTTAAATAGACGCAGTTGTTGACCCACCCAAAATCGACTGCGCGCAATTTTGGACAACTGTAAAGTTTGGTTGCCAATATCTCCGGAACGGATCAAAAGGTCAACAATTGGAAACAAACTCGATTGACCGCTACCGTGGATATTTAACCCCCCCCAAAAAAAACTTTTCCCCCAATCGGAGTTACGTCGCCGGGCGGCCTCGCGTTGGGCTGTGCCCCATATTTCTAGTACTTTTTGAATAACTCCGTGAAACATTGGCCGAATTTGAGACAAAGTGTAATGGTGTATATATTATACAGTTTCTTGTTGTCACAGAATATCGACCGCAGTAATAAGATAGGTCAAAATGCTGAAATTGTTCGATAGCAGGCATTCAGTACGTGATGTTGCTAATAAAGCGTAATAAATTCGATCTCTAATTATCAATTTGTTGTGATTGTGCAGTTAAATGTGAGAATAAAATAATTAATCTCGAAAATTGGCCAATCGCCGACTTAGATATGACAAAAATTTAGTGACGGACCACCCAGTATAGTCTATGCAAATTAATTCACTTGAACATGTGAATTACTCGTGAAAGACACGGTGAAGCTATACTGTAGTCCTATATACGAAACGTTGCACCGATAATGACTTGGCGCTAAGTACAAAACACCTCTGAAGCCTCAAACTTATCAGTTTTATCAGCAAAATATCGGAACTGTGGGTGGTCGAATTTATCCTTATGCCAGGCACATGCTTACACAACCGTGATCAACGCCGATTTCGTGTTCTGCTTGCAGAAAATGTTTTTACTTATATTTTAACCCATTATCAATGTGCATGATTGCTAAAAATATATTTCTAAATACAGAACATGTCAGAGCCAAACGCCGTTCAAGTACGCACTTTAACCAATTTCAGTCAGTAAGTTCAAAGAACAGCGACGGACGGCAAAGCAAAAGGGGTTAACAGAACAAGAAGTGCGAATATCAACGGACCGGAAAATGAAGTCTGGAAAATGGGCCAATGATGTGAAGAGCAATAGCCAAATGATTGACTGGTATATATGCCTACCAGAAACTTAATTAAAAAGCATCGGTGAAAGTGTCAGCCATATCGGCTATCGCGACAAAGCTTACCGTAGCGTGGTCTCTACGTCTGTCCGTCTGTCACACTCGTGCAGCCTGCTATAGTCGTTGGATAGAAAGAGACGACGTTTGACACTCACATTCATGCTGCCACAAGTAACATCAAATTTGACAGGAGGCTCCCTTCTCCCACGGAAAAGGGGATATTCTGGGGGAGGGTCGCAAGTAAATCCTAGTTATTGCAGCGCAAACTGTGGTCAAACCGCCACAGACAGAAGAATGGTTAGACCTACAAGATAGATGTCAGCAACGTCCTATCCAACGATACCGTCACCGAGCCAGACCCAGCAACCATACGACTTCCTCTTCCTTGAAAATAACATTGTTCGCAGCGATTCCGCCCAGTGTCAAATTACTTCGGCCGGCCTTGATACAATTTCTGTTAAATTCACAATTGCGCAGGCGTCGCGGGTAGCCCGCAATATGGGTCTAGAATAACGCGAGACCAGAACAGACGGGAATATCAGTACGTGGACACCTGCTTGAATGACCGGGCCGGGGCATCGCTTTCACACGCTGTGTCAGAAATACACGACAGGTCTACGCTACACACGCTGCACAGCCGCCGACTCCATCGTGGCGATCAACTCCCCACAGCCAAAAAAACTAATAATTTAAGCGAGGTTTTACAGAGGTTTGATTTTTGGACATTTGAACGAGCCAGTTTTGCATCTCGGCCTCTGTTCAACCTTACTGTAAATAGCCATTTCGTAAATCGAAACCGAAAAATAAAATATAAATGTGCCACTGCGCAAACGAAAAATAGTGCACAGTCAGTTTCAGCCGCCCGCAAGATGTACCAAAAATTTTGTATCCGTCAGTCCGAAGGACCGAAAAGTGGGATAGTACGAAAAGGTTACCCCCAGACGGTGATTTCCGAAAGTCGTCGCCACTGGCTGCGAGCTGCGTGTAGCATAACTGCCTGCATACACCGGTCTCATCAAATCACTACACAACGCAGCGCAGCCATTGTCAGTCCGTCCGTCCATCATCGTACGTGCTTCTGTAATGACGCCAGCAGACTGCTGCCGCTGCTGCTGCTGATGCTGAGCGGGATGCAAGAGACGAACCATGTAGCATCATCATCATCAGCAGCAGCAGCAGCAGCAGCTAGTGGCTCCACCATGCGGCAAACTGCCGTACAATACACATGCACGTACGCTGTGTTCTTTAACGCTTTATAGCAAACGGTCCGCGGAGCCGACTTAACCCTAGTTTTCCATCCAAAACAAAGCACGCAACCCCTATGTACTTTTTATCACGCAATGAACGCAAGAAAAGTCGCAACAAACGCATGTGACGCAACGACCAGATACGCAGCCGTTGCGTTTGTTTCATTTATTACGCGCGAGATGACCTTGAATGACCCTGAACCCCCAAAATAGAGGGTTTTAGTAAATTTTTCGCGATTTCGGGCTGCGACACACATTTCAAAAGTGAATTGCGCCGAAATGGCTGGAGATAAACCTAAACAATCTGCATACGAAATTTTTAGCACTGAATGCACTCAATAGTAAACTTAGCAAGGCATAATGTCAGGAAAGACTTTTTTGCAAACAGAGTTGTCAAATATTGGAATTACCTACCCGCAGATTTTAATTTTAGTTCTATTAATTGTTTTAAGCGTAATCTTAATAAAATTGATTTTACCGATTTTCTTATTATTCAATAGTGTTCTGTATGTGTTAAGTGTATTTTAATGTGTTTTACCATTGTCACTGTGATATCTTTTAGTAGGCCTAGTGTTTTTTTATTAGTTTTTAGTATGGGCAACCGTAAGTGTACTGCCTGGTTGTCCAGCCTCACTGTTTTATGTTATCTGTGTATTTTTACTTGTATGTTTCAAGGCAAATTACAATACATAAATTGTAGATTTTAGCATGACAAGTCTAGGCTCAAGCAGGCCTGTTCACGCGGGTGTCAAAGAAGGGTACCCCTCTAAAAAGTGGTTATTTTTCCGTCATTGGCTTATCTAACGTGAAAATAATTCCAGACAAGCACAGACATGCGGCTCATCATAACAAGCAATGGCGACAAGCTTCTTAGAAATGTCAACATCGATGACCTTGAACTCCAGAAATGAGTGTTTTAGTGATTGTTTGCGATTTCTTTGGCTGCATGCATAGGAGTGAATTGCGATGAAATGGATTATCTGCGAATAGGAACTGCTATAGGCTCTCTCAGATTTCTTGTTGCTTTAGTTGCGCAGAGTGAAAACTAGCCTTTAGCGCAGTGGCGTCCACGAAGTCACTTTACGTCAAGCCAAGTTATTACTCAAATGTATAACAGGTCGCAGGTATGACCGATCTTGGTATTCGACCAAGCCACCCACCCAAACTCAGCCTGGCCATTCGTCCGTGGTTAGAAATAATGAATAAGGTCGATGGTTGCGGCTTATACGGCTAAGGAAGAAACGGTGGGTTCTGCATGCGTAACATACTGTAACCAGCCACTGTGTGCTAGCTAAATTGGTTTTAACGATCGACGGCTCAAATCTATGCGAAGGGGATGAGCCGTCACGGCCTGGGGCAACTGCCTAACTTGCCCATCGGGCGATGCTCCCTCCCCAGATCATGTGCTAGTTTCACGCCAATACGATAAACCAGCAGGTAGCATAGGCACAGCGCAAAATGGCTGGCGGGCAAATTGCCCGTTAGGCGTAATAAATCATGAACGTTTGATGACTGCAGTGAAATAACGTGACGGAGGGGAGTGGGACGCTAAACGTAGCAGCCTCACCCCGCTGCATCCGCCAACCACCGCTGCCCCCTCTTCCCTTCGCCATTAATTTACATTCTCGACCACGCAACATGCACGGCCAGTGAACTGAACCGATGTACCGAGCTGGTGACAAAACGCGTACGAAAGAACCAGTATCCATCCAGTCTATACCCGACACCAACGAGTGCGAGTTAACCGTCATTTGACTAACGCTAATCAAATTACGTGGATCTGTATGCGACCTTACTGTCTATCCCTAGCACTATTATCTGCGGTGGTATAACGGATTGATAACTTTACCGTTGCAGTCAAATGTGACAAACGAATGACAGTGTCGGCTACAAGACCGATCGTCGGCCAGCGAGAATAACCAGTGGCGTCCTGAAAGGGAAAGGCTGCAAAGGCAACTGTTCCTTACATTTTAGCCTGTAGGAAAGTTTTGTTCCAAAAATCAAAATTTGGACGTAAAAATTAAAAATCACGTATTTTGGGGAAAATGTGAAGCAAACTTGAAATTCCAAGCACCCACAATTTCTGCTGTCCAAAATATTCAGCTGTCTGTCGTAAAATTGCAACTTACTTTCGACTTCCTACTTTTAACCCATCACGACGTCGCTGCATGAAAATAATTAACCACAGTCTGTAGTGTACCAGATCGTTTAAAATTCATTTACCCCACTCAAGACAGTGCTTTAACGTACACATAACCGAAGGAAAAAAGTTATGCTTTACACGTGTTTTTGTTTGGTTTGTTAATTTTGTACGTTTGTCTAACAGTTATTGACGGATTCCTAGATGCGGATCATGATCGGCGGCAGTTCGAGCTCTTCGAGTGCTTTTACGTTTCTCGCGCGTTTTTGATACGCAAGAAGGTCGCTAACAGTGTCGTCGTGCATAGCTAAGTGAGCTGTTTGTTGGTTAGCACACCTTATCGATAGATGGGCCAGCAAAACGAAGCTAGAACTCTAGCTAGTATTATAACTGCAGCTAAGCCGATAGCGACTAAGCAATGAAACGCGACTCTGGAGCTGATGACAAAACCGAACATGTTGAACCGTAAAACCGCCACACACGCGATGTGCACCTATCGCCATTATGACATCGGTCAGTGGCATGGACCACTTCGTATATAGGCGTACGCGGTGGACGTATAATGGACCAGATCACGCACGCTAATGGAGTGTTTACATGATGCAGCAAACGTCCAGCAAACTTCCAGCAAATGTACACAAAATGCACGTGCTAATGCCGGACGTTTGCTGGATCGTGTAAACACCATATAAAGTCACGTTGGCCGGTGACACCGGCGTTACATAGCAAGCGGACAAGAAATGTTGCATTTTGAACGAAGGTGTAACGAAAATCATCGTAATGCAATCGGAATCCAGTGAAAATTGCGTCAGTAGGAGCGACCACAGGCAGGCAGACTGGTAAACGCCAGTGATCTTATAATCCAACCCACGCTGTGTTATGGTAACGGGATAAATAACGACAGTGTGTGAATTGTGAAAATTTAGCTCGGGGGTTAAGCCCTTCTACGGTCGGAGACCGACCAATATTGTGATGTAAATCGTAGGTATATAGTATATAGCTCACCTCCCAGTACAAAATTTGACAGTGTGTTAGGGGGAGGTTGAGAAAACAGTTGGGGATTCAACCCCACCAATCCCCCGGCAATTCAAAGACTGAATAACGATCTGCATTTTGCGCGTGTAATACCCCGTTTACACGATCGAGCAAACATCAAGCAAACGTCGAGCAAATATATTCAAAATACATGTCCTAATTGCTCGACGTCTGCTCGACGTGTGCTCGATGTTTGCTACCATTCATCCAGCTAGCTCGACGAGCTATGGTAATTAGCATGCTAATTATGAGGGCGGGCGGGTTGTAATTGGAAGGCCTATATAACACGTGATCAGCTGTGAGCTAGGCCTAGGCCTACATATGAGCCAGAGACGGGGTTCCATCAGGCCTGCTTGATGTTTGCTCGATCGTGTAAACGGGGTATAACCCTGAGCTGCAATGGCCATGCATGGCAGACCTCGTTCGCAGTCGGCGCCTAAGCCGTGACCTCTATGCACCCAGATATGCGACAACTTCTTGACGTTTTCATGTCCGGAGAATTTGACCTTTGAGCTTTTGAACTGAAAATTATTGCCACGCCGTGTACTCTTGTGTGAGAAAACATCCACGCCAATTGCGATTTTTGTACGCCTTCTTGAGTTAGGAGCGAGTACAGGCAACATGGACAGACGGACGAACGAATGGACGAACAAGAGGCGTAATGCGGCCTGTTGCGCAAACTTCATTCGTTTGCAGGCGTGTTGCACAGAATGTTAAAAAACAAATCTACACCAAGTCGAGTAAATGGAGTTTCGTCGTTATGGGACGGGAGCGTAACAAGATTTTGTGAACGACAGACGACACGTCGTGTCGCTGTGGATAGGCCGCATAAATTATCGATCTGTAGCAGTGGCAATGTAGCGTGCCGTCATTCGTCTTTCAGTCGAGCCGCCACGCACGAGTACGCACACACACACGCACACAGAGACGGACGGACAGAGACAGACCGACTGCCATTGATCGGTCTACTGGCTACACACTCGCAGACACGACTCGCCTGCATTCCACGCTTGATCACCGTCGTCTTGAGCCAAAACAAACCAGCGACGCAAACGATTCCTCCAAAATCTACCAGCCACCCGTTCCAGATTCTGTGACTGATACGCCACCAGTACTAGAACCGGAAGTAGATTCGAGTGAGACTGCGGATAGTGCTGACGTGTTCGTTTTGGCGCAAGAAGAACTCGCGCCAGAGATAACGCCTACACCTACAGGCAGCGTCTCTGACGATGATGTGTTCGTCTTTTCTGGAGGGGAGATCTATCTTACAATGGGACACCGGCGAATGGCGATCCACTACTAATCGAAAGTTCACAGCAAATCCATGCGACAATCCATAACATCTTAATTGACGTATCAAGATGTACAACTTGCTGATACATGGGCTGGAGTGTACGCATATCGTTGTGCTCATCGGGGCGACAGTTTGCTAAGTACATTTTGCACGTCAGACATTACTACCAGCATAACGACGGGTGCTTGATAAGGTCAGCGGGTCGGCTATTCTCGTTAATACACAATGCGACTTGTTCACTACAGCCACGTTCGTTAGAGTCCAGCACGTTATACGTCGCATGCTCAATCTGGTAATCACTAAAATTGCGACAAACTGTCCCGTGATGTGCGTTTAATAACGACGTTCTGCGTGGCGTTTGCGTTCACGGAGTGACATTTATTGCTGTCACTACTAGCTAGTAGGTTTACTGTATTGGGCGGCATCGCGGTTATTGCGAAAAAATGTTGCCTGCCGTAGTCTGTCCGTATGTAACACCGTGCGATGTAAGATACGTAAGATGCTATTTGGCAGCCCACAGTAATTGCAGAGCCAAAACTACCAGTCAATATTTGCACTGCGATGCCGCGTAATACATTAATTTGCACAAACCCTCGAGACTCACTTGATTAGCTGATACTTGACCCTCTTGACTACTTCTTGCACCGCTGGCGTCGGCAATGTGAAAAAAATTAACGTGCGTTCGACACTGATGTGCACGAGACCTTCTGAGCCGAGACCGATACGAAATCCAAGACCGAGTCGAGACCGAGACGAACCGAGATGAGACGCTGCAGCTTCCGAGGCGTTGGCCGAGACGTTGAAGCTCCCGAAACTCTTGAGTCTCGGGAGCATCAACGTCTCGCCGAGACGTTGTCCGAGACGTATGATGAAACTCGTTAAAAATTACAAAATTTGGCATTTGTCTGTGCAGTCTGCACAAATAAAGTCTCGATAATTCTGTATTTTGATTTTCCATTTCGTGCTGCAAACAGTTGATGTATTTTTGATACAGTGAAAGGCAGAGACTTCAAACAACTTGCGCAAGCTTGTACACACATGGCGGTACAGTTATTAGGCGACGAGTTAAAGAGTTCGAAAACAGCTTAGCAAGATGCAGCTAAACCACACAATCATTCCTCGCTGCCCTTTACACAGACCTTCGGTAATCCACTGATCTCAGCTAAGCCGAATTTAATCCGCAAACAGAGCGAGGTTACTACGTTCCGGGATTATCAGAGAGAGTGCACGTAAAAGATGGTCGGCCAGTGAGACACAAGACCACGCATCAGCTGCGTTAAGCTAATATCTGATTATTATTCTGTTGCTAGGCCTATTTGCCATAGAAAACTTGTTCCGTTGGCATTGACGTCGACATAAATAATGTACATGTATCTATCTAGACAGACTGGTGCAAATGTCGCAAAGCTTATAGCGAGGAAGGCTCGAATGCGTTTGGCACAGGACAAATCAAAAGAAACTCACCGGTTAATGCAAAAAGAGCTGTTAACGACAGAAACAACCGGCAAATAGTAGTCCTCCACACTGCAGTCGTAACGCTGGCACATGTCGCCGCCATTTTACAGCTGCTGCTGCTGCTGCTGCTGCTAGTCAGTGGTCTGTCGAGGACACGGCGTGCGTGCAGCCTGCCGACCGGTGTCACATTAAAATGTTTCCCGCGTGAAAATCCGTTCGGAATTGATATGGGTACTTGTCCGTTAATCCACCCGCACCCGAATTATTATTGTTAACGCTAACCCTAATCTTAGTCTTAACCTTGACTTTAGCGGTTAATGCGGGAGCGGATGAATTATGTCTCCTCTTATTGATTATATCACCGGCCCCATAAAAAGTCTCCTCATTATATTATAGCCCCCAGAAAAGTTATCCCAGACCGACAATTTACCGGCAAAAATCCATTCCGCTGGAGCGGATTTTTGCCGGTAAATTGTCGGCCGGGAGAAAGTTTTCTGGGAGCGATCCTATAATGGGACACTGGCGCAGCCTTACGCTGGCGTTTCTTCGCCGATGATACAGCAATCGATCGGGCAGAACGAGGTGCGTGGACCGTGGATTGGCGATCCGCTTGCAGTGGCGATTAGTACTGCGTCATGACGGTCTGTGTTACCCGCATTAAGTTGTTTTGAGCTTAATATTTATGACTAAAGATTTTGTTGCTATAGGGTTGGTAAACCCGCTTGCCTGGCGCGTTCACCTGTTTCGCGTTTCGATTAACACCGTGTGATGTCATATGGCAGGTGACGCTCCGTAGCTTTGTTTTGGATTCGCTTGAAAGGTTGCACGCATTTGTAACTTGAACGATATATGTGTTGTCGTGGCAGATCTGCATTTGCAACAAAGCGAACTTGCTGCGTGTGCCGTGGAATTCACAGCCTAGGGGCACTCGGTCTTCTCTCTTATGCCTCCGCCAATGGAGTAGCCTGAAGCATTGTTTTCAGAGTGTTCGTGCGTCCGTGCGTGCGTCCGTCCGTCCGTGCGCGAGTTTTTAACAAACTTTGTTTGCAATATATCTTGGGTTTTTGCTGACGGAATTTGACCAAACTTTCATCACTAACGGTGTTTGGGGCAAGGATTAACGCATCAAATCTTGGGGTCAAAAAGTCAAGGGTCAATGTTACGATGTGGTCAAATATGCCCCAAAACATAGTTGTTCCGTTCCATAAGACACATTAAAAAGTTCCGTAAAGTTCCGGAACTTTTCCCCCAAACGTAAAGTTCCATAAAGTTCCATAACACTCACGGACAAAGTCGTTATCTGACGTCACAGTAGCATAGAACATAAGCCCTAACACATGATACAGACTAACGTGTTTTTGTCAACAGCTCAAGTCCGTATAATTGGTCTAAACTGGCCAATGTATAGGCCCAAGTAGTAATCACAATCTAAGCGTCACGGCAAACAAAATGTTACACCGATCAGAACCAGTCACTCCGAGTGCTACAAGCCGAACTATCCACAACGACGACAGATTGTCTAGCAAAATAAAGAATTAGTATAGTTCCATAAAGTTCCATGTCCGTTATAAAGTTCCATAAAGTTCCGGAACTTTTCCCCAATCGTAAAGTTCGTACAGTTCGTACGGAACAACTATGCCCCAAAATGCACTCTTTGGCGTTGCAGTTGTCGCATGTTGGCAGAGGCATAATAGTCGACGGAGTCATAACCACCATCTAGTCCTTTCTATGTCACGTTACACGTTGCGGATCAGCGGATTTATAGAGCAGACCAAAGATCTGATGATCTAAACACCACTATGATCGGGCAAGCCATGCACGAGGCTTCGCTTGGGGCGTCAAGCGTTCTCCGTCAGTGGTCCTCAACAATGGACGCTGCTTAGGCCTAAAGCACTGCCGTGCAACTGACAACTTCGTTCTGTCTGCAGTAAAGTCAAGATTTGCAGATGGCTCAGCCGACCTACACGCGGTATCTCAAAACGTTTCGCACTTTTCAACGTTTAATATTTAATATTTTCACTACTTAATGTCTTCGCTTTGTCTACGTGGTTTTTCCGAAAGTCGTATATAGAAGTGGCCTGAATTCATTATAAGATTTTTGAGTGATGGTTTAGCTTCTACTGTAAAGGTTTCTTTGACAATGTAGCACTGTTTTGTTTTCAATATTGTATTGAGTATTTTGTAGTCTTAGTTGTGACGTTTTTTTTAAAAAAATATTGTTTATAGGCGTTTTAGCTGTAGTTTTTAACTTTCGTCGTGACTTGTTCCACTGCCTGCTGTCATCTGTGCTGCTAGCTTCAGGCAATAAAGTATACATAATTTTAATCTATCAAAATAGCATTTGGCCGATAATATCCTGATCTACTAAATACCAAGGAACCGCTACCTTGCGGGCGACTCAGAACGGTCGGCGACTCAGTTGACGGAATGGTGGACCGAGGTTCGCGTGATCCGAGCACCGCTGGCTAGGCAGTGGATGGAATCATTGCTGTGGTGGTGACACGGTTGGTTGGAAGGACGCCAGATGCAGTTCTCGCCTGCAGTGACAGTGGATTTCCAGCTGTGAAGCTGTGCGTCCACCCGGAGGTCAGCCGCCAGTGAAACTGTTGACCCCAGCTGCAGCTTTCGGTCTTTGTTGTTGTCGACGCCTTCAGTCCAGACCGCGTCCTAGCTGCCTTGTTTGCATTTGCGTTCAAGCGCTCGCCTATTGAACGATAGGTACCACTTTCACGCAACATTACAGCGCAGTGCCGTCTAGCTTGCGTTTCAGTTGACGTATTAGCACTGTCGAGTGTCGACTTAGGCATAATATTACGAATCCGTAAAAATCGGTCTCATCCAACTTTTTAAACTCCGGGACCACCGATGTATTGCCCCGCCCTTCAATTTTTTGGAGACTACTCTTATGAAAAGTGGGTGAGTGAGTGAGTGAGTAGGGTTTAACGTCCCGCCCGACACAGTATAGGTCATTTCGGGGACGTCCTTTTCAGGCAAAATTGCACATACACATAATAAGAGAAAAAACATTTAACCTTTACAGGAAGTTTAAATAACCTTTATGAAACACAAAACACAAAAAACGAGCTAAACCTAAAATTGTAAGAACATTAGTCTATAACTGTGCATATGTAATGGTAAAGGCAGTTCTAACAATCTTCCCTGTTATCCTCCAGACAGAATGCTGTCTATTGGAGAGCAGGGGGAGACTCATATGAAAACCATAGTTGTAAGTTTTAAGTTATTTTTAAAAACTACTAATATATAAATGCTTGGACATGCGCTCTTTTATGCGTTGAACATATCATCATGTTGTACAACTTATTGTGCAACTTATTGTCTGGCAAAATTAGCAATAAATCGCAATGGTGATTTAATTTGAGCATAACTCACTGCTGCTCGTCGAAAAATGTTTAGCACGGAGACCGTGCACTAATAAACAATACAATACAAGGTCTATACCTTAAGTACAATACAGTCGCAGTCAGTCAACACTGTGCATTGATGGAACGCAATATGACGTATTCTAAACTATAATCCAAAAACCTAATTTATTGTCTTAAGCTGTACCTTCACGTACGACAAAATAAGACAAAATAAAATAGAACCACGAACGATGATCGCCAACAACTCAGCTTTACAGTTTAGGCTATCACAGAGCGAACGTAGCGCCACATAGATAGATGCAAAGAGCTTTATTTTGTCGCAAGGGTTCGCACCTACTGTGATAAAAACAAAATATGTTGTTTTACAGCTGTTCTAGCTTTTTAGGCATAAACTTATTTACTTAGTTCATCCTCTCCAGCACCCTCAGGCAGGGCCGGATTTAGGGGGGGCCGGGCCCCCCGGGCCCCCCGGGCCC
>Ga0209367_1002052_pt1 | contig 26032 bp, 15 predicted proteins | sample WorMetLIZISLAND2_FD_187412 | JGI IMG/M metagenome (GOLD analysis project Ga0209367, IMG submission 187412) | Marine gutless worms symbiont microbial communities from Max Planck institute for Marine Microbiology, Germany - Olavius geniculatus... ... | reverse complement strand
GTTTCGGAGATATTCGCCGCCGAACTTCGAAGTCGTCCGAAATCGGGCTAAATTTTGCATGTTTTTGGCCCCTGAAATTTTTTTGGGGTGTGCCCCCCCAAATTTTGGACCGGCATTATAAAATTCGGCCTATTACTGACTATCGTGCAAAATTTCACGCTGGTCGGCCCACGCATCTCGGAGATTTCGCAAGTGAAAAAAAATTTTAAAAAAACATCAGGGGTAAAACTTAAGTCCGCTCCACAAGCTATCGCTTTCGGGCGGACTAATTATTTTGATTCGATTCAACTGACTGATTCGTTTATTATGTTTGGTAGCAGATGCTGGATATATAAACACTAGCACATAAAATGATTGCATGCAGTAAATTGCAATCACCACTAAAACTACTACTACACAGTGTGATCACTCTCCAGACACTACGAAATTCCCTGACACTTTGCTGTTTTCCAGACTACTCAGTGCCCAGCACACATGGCTTGCCTGTTTGCACAAAGTAGTTTGGTTTGGCACTGAAAGTAGCAAAGAATCATTGCATGGAGAGACATTGCTGGTTTGCTGCTGACATTGTCACTCAAAATATATCAGCTGAACTGAAAAAATGGCCAGCAACTGATGAAGTTGTGATGCAACTTCGTGGGCCCACCATCTTGGCGTACATTTTTGGACCATTCTCTACGATGCACATTCACGAATACATGAAAACGTACATTAACTTTGTGAAGCCAGTGAAGTTTCCTGTCGTGCAGAAATGACGACACTTCAGTCGGTGGTACAAATAACGACCATTCTAACCCAGAATTCCGCCACATCTCAGCTACTGTGGACTCGCCCTACAAACAGCAACATGATTAACAATTACAAATAAAAGAAATTAACACGCACAAGCTTCATCACATTCAGGGCTAGATTGTCAATACATGCAAAGTCTTTTGAAGAAACACCTAAATATAAGTGTATACAACTGGGCCAACTTTGCAATTTCTGGCCCCATTATAGTCCGCAGTATGAAGCTCCAAAAAGTGAGCAAAAATTTAATTGAGGCCTCAACTTTCTTCCTACAACAACTTGTATAAAATGTGTTCATCATTGTAAACTGGTTATAAAAATCAAATCTTTATGTTCCAACAGTTGCACATTAAGTACATAATTATGAAATGCCAATTAAGTATTAATTAAGCACTAATTGCGGGATAGGCCAAAATTTGACCTGCCACAAAATTGAAACTCCTCAATGAATTTTAGCACAATTGATTATGTCGTGAAAGGGAAAACACAGACCAAAAATAGTACAAATCTGTTGCAGGAGACCAAATGTTTCAAGTCTCCAAATGTTTGAAATGTATGACTGCATTTTCATTAGGTCTCTATGCGTTCGTTTTATTTCATGTCATTGTGTATTGAAGAGACCGCTTAATGCACGCTAGCACATAATGGCTCAGAACACGTAGAATCACGCAACGATGTGCTTTCTTAATTAAACCCCTCTCCATTTTAAGCCACCCAAACTGCACTGCAGTTTTGAACGAAAAAATTATACACTTGTGATCAGGTGGACATATTCTGTAGATTGGTGGTAAGTTCTTGTAGCAAGAAAAGTTGAGGAGTTAAAAGTCATAATCTGAGTTTTATACTGCGGACTACTACAGTAGAGAACAGTACAGTCAGCCCACGAAAATGCATCAGCCAGACAGACATCAAACTGCTTCAGAACTTTGATGGCTACTGTATGCAAAATGTTTTTGTTTACGTGAAGCACATACACACAGTGACTCTTATTTACATGCGCTACCGGTATATAATATTCTGCTACTACTACTAGCGAGACATTGATGAAATAGCGGCCAAAATGAAGCAACAACTAACATGTAATAATTACCAATAAACATTTCATCCAACATTCTACATAACACTTTTACTAACTCTGTAGTGTGCTGTATATTTTTGTATTATGCGCTGTTACAATAAAGCCCTCTGGCTGTTGATGGCATTTGCTGTAGGACGAAAAGAAAACAACTGCTCCCACCGTAAAGTTGGGCTGTCACAAAACTGTTGAAAAATTTTTGACTGTCCAAAAATTGTCGTCTAAAAACTGCTGTCCAACTCGATGGCGGTTACGACTGCGTCGACTATTATGCCTCCGCCAACATGTGACAAGAAGCTAGCTATCGCAGAGACCGCGTATTACGGCGCGCAAATCGAAAAAGCAGAAATCACGAATCTATTTATAGCCAAGCAATAACTGGACCTACCCTAACAATATCACTACTTGCCGGTGCCAGTCATGCACAACGAAAATGCGAACATGATTCATCGCATCTCATGAATATTCATTAGCTGCATAGATAATGAGCCGCGCTGTAGAACTTTGCAGCGAGAGAATAATGTTTACACAGAGAAAGTGTTGTTAATTGATTAATTACTAATTAACAAGAAACCCCACGAAATTACTTATGTTAACTGATTGAGAAAGAATTAGGCAGTTTGACGAATTAAAAGAGAAATTAATAAGAAATGTGACCACATCACTATACGCATAACGCCAACTGACTAGGCCTACTGTATAATGGCTTACGAATGCTGTCTAGAAGTGTGCAGTGTCGACTGGGTAAACATTAGCTAACTGTCATTGTTAGTGGACCAAAGTTCACTGTTTTTGTTCAACGCAAAAGACATCATAGTCGTTAACGCCGTTTACCACTTGTCAATATCTTCAGTTGTTCTGGAGATATTTGCGCTCAAATTCCATGCAGGCACGGACGCACGAACGGATGCACGCACAGACACACGCACGAACACTCTGAAAACATGCCTCCGGCCGCAATACGTTGGCAAAGGCATAAAAATGCTAAATTTGGGGCTGATAAACGTCCATTTTAAAAAAATTAAGAAAAATTAAAATACTGAGCACCCATAGCCTCCTCCGTCCAAAATTTGCATCTGACTGTTGGAATTTTGTCAAAAATTTGCAGTGTCAGTTGGAGAATTGCAACTTCCTGGTGTGCCTACTTTTTAACCCACAACACCACTGCTGGCTGCTACACTTAAACAAACGTTGATTGACATACAAGGCGTGAAGCGGCACTGTGAAGGATGTCGGCAATCAGCAGCGAGACTTTACGACTCAACCGAACCGATTCTGTGGCACGACCCAAGAAGCTCAGAGGCAGTGCACCGTCTGGCTGTACCATTGGACTGACAACCTGTGCCAAATACTGCCAAATCCGCGGCACATCGATCTCAGTGTCCTCTGCAGTCGCAAAGATCTCCGCCATTCTGACAAGCCAACGACATGACGTCAGCTGTTCATGACTTAAAACAAACAAGAAAAGCCCAGCTAACGTAAAGGGGAACGCACAACAGCAGTGCATGTTTAAAAACTTGGTGCAAACAAAATCTAAGCTCACCAATCCCAGCACGATGACTATGAACTATGAAAGCTACGTTTACATTCCCCGCACAAATTCATCATATTATCCAAAGTAAACAGTTTTCATTAAGTCGCGACTTGAATTGACCTACTTTGCAACCTAAAATGTCGCGACTGACAACATAACGTAACGTATTAAATGTATTACACAGAGCCTGAAAGGCTATTGTTATCACCAATTACCAATATAATCATTTCATGATTTGACTCTGCATGATTTCACGTTCGCCAGAAGGTGTGACAGATCTTGTGCAGCTGATATTCGAGTGGCTTGGCTTATTTTCCCTATTCCCTCTTGTTTAGCACCCTTGCTCAGGGTTAGTGGGGTTACCCCTGTTGAATTTATGGAAAAGCTTTATGGATCCTGAAACTAGAGTCTTGCAGGCAGCCAACTGTAAAGATTTGGTGATCCTAGCTTGCACCGTTTTTGACTGATCCACCCGTGTGACGAACAGACAGAATTGCGATGGCTAAGACGTGCTACAGCAGTAGCTGCTGTCATGCGTAAGAATCAGAACCGTGGAAATTAATGATTAATCACACCATTGATCAATAAAAATTTTAACAATCTGTTAAAATCTGTTAAAATTTCGGATAACAAACATCAATAAAAACATCACAACTATTTCACAGATTCAACGATGATCAACTGCACAAATTTTTATTCAAATTGGTTCCGATATGACACTTTATCACACACTGACTAGAGAGAGTACTTTTTTTCTGAAAAACATTGTATGTCATAATAATATGTCACAACATATAAGTACGGTAGCAGTACACTGCTTTGTACATCTGACAACGAAAGGAAATGATGGATGCTGAGCTTACCCACTGACGAACTGGTCCACGGAGATGAGTTGGTCAGTGACGAGTCGCAGTAGCAGAGTACCAGCCTGCTGTCGTGACTGTTCACACTTCTCAATGACGTGGTTAATAATCGCAGTCACACAGCCAGCGCCAAGCCGCTCCACACCAGCCAGCTCCTGGTAACAGCTCACCGCCTCCTGTCATAATAACAGACATAACCGCACGTAATTTGCTCCGAATGTAAATTGTGGACTTATGTAAGACTTTAAGGAATTTCACAGCTACAGATTGTCACCTGTCATATGGGATCACACACCCGACATGAACACCATACTTATTCTCTTTCACTTCTGATCAAGAGGCACAGGCAGGTCAACACCCCACTCTGCCCCAGGGAGCTCCACAGGCATCATAGATTCATTTACATCATAGATGTAAAAAAGTTCCAGAAAAAATAAAAAACGTTAAAAAACGTAAAAAAAAGTGGCAAAAACAAAAAAAAACGTTTAAAAACGTTGATAATAAACGTTAGCCTTTATTTGTTCGACTTCTTGCCTAAAACCTAATGCTGTAATTGCAGTGCAGCTAGAACTAAAGAAAGAGATCAAAGTTTATTCAATTTCAATTCAACCGTGTAGTCATAAGACCACGTGTCAATAGACTAAGTAAGTAAACTACCACCACTATAGCATATTAATTCGTTTATGTGGCTTTAAAAGCTCTTCTCGACGTCTTTGGTAGAATTTTCAAATTTTGATAAACGTTTTTTTTAAATAAAAAACGTTGAGAAAATAAAAAACGTTAAAAAACGTGGCAAGAATAAAAAACGTAAAAAACGTTTTTTACATCTATGATTTACTTAGTTTGGTAAGGCAACGTGTCCCTCCGAGCCTGGTCATGTGCTGGACACTGGAAGACCAGGTGTTCTGCCATCTCATCATCACCGTTTCAGCAGAGATTGGCGGCAGAGTCCAGGCGTCCAAAGTGCTGTAGGTATGTAGGTAAGCCAGTACTCCATTTACCTATCCCAGAAGGATAGGAGAATGAGTTGAAGTAACCCATCTATGTAGCGACCACATGATAATGATAGTGACATGACTGGGAGTCGAACCCAAGGCCACTTGATCTGAGTCCAAATGCCCTATCATCAAGCCACCCAAATAATCTATAAAATACAGAAAATACCACACATACTCATAAACAATAAAGTTAGCTTCCATTAGACAGTAATCACTAGAAGTACCTGGATATCACAGATATGCAGATATTCTTCAAGAATGGAGAGAATCTTTGTGCTGAGTTCGACAGAAGAAAGACTTGGTTTGAGGTCCGCACTAGCAGACTGCATCGGTGTGGTGGGTTCATCACTTGACAGACTGCGACCGGGACCCACGGGACGACCAGCTGATACAGCAGTACCAGTGGCTGCTAGGCCTGATGCTATGCTCCTGTATCACACATCACGTATAAGTCAGTAAGCAAAACACAAACTTATACAGCACATCAAAACCATAAATCTCCGTAAAATGTCCTCAGCAATCGGCCCGGTAGCAAGTTACACAACATCAGGCCGGTGATCGAGAAAGAAAATTATTGTACTCAGTTAGTAGGACAGCATTAACAACTGATCATTGGTGGCGGAACAAAGACGATGTCTTGAGGTAGTTGCAGAGACTGCAGTGTAGTGTGCCGTGAGATACCGAGGAGCAGTTCCATCCAAACAGCGATGCATGAACATATCGACTATCAAGCTTGTGCATAAAAATGCAAAATTTGAGGCTGATAAACTCCCATTTTTAAAAAATTAAGAAAAATTAAAATACTGTGCACCCATAACCTCCTCCGTCCAAAATTTGCATATGTCTGTTGGAATTCTGTCGAAAATTTGCAGTGCAGGTGCACTAAGCCAATGGATACAGTTAGATGACACTTTAAACCTACACAACATATAAGTCAGCTAGCTAAATTTTGTAAGCTAATATAACCACAAAATTCAACAGCCACACATAAGACGACCCCAAGTTCCATCTTGCACGTAACATGCACTACCAAAGCAATCCCAAAAGTAAATTTCTAGAACCAGCCTGATCAGGACCACCTGTGGAGAAAAGCATTATTATTATTATTATTATGCACAAAAATTATTACCGTGGCATTTAGTCTAAGTAGACTTCAAGGACACGTACCATAATTACACTAAGAGTCGACATGTTCGGCAAACCGAAAACTAGGAGAACTAGAATGAGCGTCACTAGTACGATGTAGCGAACAGGTACGTCTTGCATTCATACAACAAGAGCCAAGCATTCCGTTTGAGTTACCTAACGGCTGCAATAGCATCGCTGCGGTCCTTCTCACTGGAATGAAGCGCCATCTCTCGTGCACCTAGGACATTCACGTTGCGACCATTCTCGCGGCTTCCAGCAGCTTGCATCCTACACATGGCGAATAGCATTACTAACAGCACTCTATGACATGGGATATGACCACGGAATGCCTCAACACTGCCAGATGGATGGCATGCAGGCTGTAACCAAGAAAGCAGCAATGATTAGCAATAGTTCTAGAGTACAGTAGTGACTAAAAAAATTAGGCTCATACAGCAATGCAGTATGCAGACAACTTATCCCTACTGGTTTCGCAACGCTACATATCAGTGAAGTTCATAGTCACGTGACACCAAAACTAGGCCAAACAGTGCTTCTTATGACATTCACTTTTCATAAAGGCGTCATTAGTAAAACACTAAAATTGCCCGCACTTGTTCACAAATTTGGTGTGAAGTCAAAAGAGTGCTACACGATGGCATGCCATGTTACCCGATCCAAGACAAAGATCAAAGCCATCAGACCTTTGAAAATTCTTCCATTTCAAAGTCTATCTCCTCCACCATTTATAATAAAAGCTGAAAAATAACTGATAATTCTTCAGCTACAAGACTATATTATATCTAAATATGATAAGGCTGAACAATGTATTTATGTAGAACAAGTAACTCACCTAGTCTGTTTGTTGCCCTCGACCGAGGGAGTCCTCCGACCGACAGCACTGCCACCCTGCCAGATGGTCCTACTTGGTGGACCAAGCTGAATATTCTCGTCCGCCTGGGGTGACTTGGGAGTCAGTCGACCGCCGCGACCCCCAACCCCACCTAGCTTCCACAGTTGTTCGTCGACCGCCGCCGTCACAAAACTGGGAGACGCTCGAGACTGGTGTCTACCATGTCGATGGTCAGTGATGGCGGGTGATGACGCGATGCGGTGCATCATTGACGGTGGACCAGATGGACGATTATCCTCAGCAGCAGCCACAGCAGCAGCTGTACTGGCAGGTGTTGTGTCCGGCTTGAGCCGACCAGCGGCCGCAGCCTCGTGACGAGATACCCAACAGTTCTACACAGCAGCAACATTCAGTGCAGATCAGATAAATGAACTAGTATCGATCCCGACGACAAAAAGCACGATCACCCCCGATGAAAAATACCGGGGTAAAATGTCCATGTTAATTTGCCTTAAAATAAAAATTTCATACTACCGCATTCCACCCAAAACAAATTTGAATTGATGCCACTGGATGAATGCAATCACCAACTACATACACCATGTCTGGAAAAAAATCTATATTTTTCCCAAAATAGCATCAAAATTACGTCAGCACTACAAATACACAGCACTATTCTAATATGAAAAGCAAGTTTCTTGATTCAGTACTTCACTAAAGTGCATATTCAGGATGACCCATACCACAGAATATGATAATACATATAAATTTGACAAAGAATACTATAGGCATTTTTTCCGGACACGATGTAGCTGCATGTAAAGAATCTGACACTCAAAAACAACAGGCTAACATCACATCACAGCTAAGTGCTAGCTCTACACCTCCGACCATCAACGACTAATTGTAAACTGTATTGACAGAAACAGTGATGTTAACAAGGACAGAACACTAAGAGCAATGCTTCAGTTAGCGAGACAGAAACACGCCAGCACACTGCACCTTGTACGGATGCAGAAACATGCACCTGTCTTAGAACGTGAAGTTCACTCATAAACAGCCAATCGTCTGCCCTAGATGTTACAGCAGCATGCCATTTGATCAAATTTTAATGCTGCATTTGGTAGAGGTCGTAAATACCGTATGTATGAGTTTCCGAGTCAGAAATTCCGTTTGGTTCAAATTCCGACTCGTGTTTACTACTCGGAAACTCGCCGCTTTCCACAGCCTGAAGATAATTCCGACTTCATGACCCTGACCTTTGCAATGGCAGCTGCAGCAGACGAATTGATTTGTTTTATCCATTATATTTTGCAGCAAAAGATGGCTATACACTGCAAACGTTTGCTAGGTGCATTATCTTCAACCAAATTGCCAATTATCTGTACATTGGTGACATTTAGCACATCGATACATGCATTCCGGCAGTTTTAGGCCTACTTTCAGGCAGTATATAGGTCAACATTACGAACGCATCCTACTCGTACTTACCAGTTGCAAATTCGTATATACCATAATTACAAGCATTGCCGAATGCAGCATAAGGTTAAGTTGTTGTTGTTGTTGTTGTTGCCCATCAGGCGCTGCCTATATAGGGCAGTTGGGATGGGGACAAATGACCTGAAAAGATAAGGAATTCCACCAGTTTGTCACTGTCCTGAAGCACATCTGATATGTCTACGGCAGACTTGTAGTACTCGAGTCCGGACTTGGACTCGAGTCCGGACTTAAGTCCGTTTTTGCTGGACTTGGACTTGGACTTGGACTCTACGGACTCGGACTTGGACTTGAAAGCTATGGACTTGGACTTGGACTTGGAGGCTCTGCCAGCAAATCCTTTTTTCAAATCCTTTGTACCTACAAGATCGATAGCACTGTAACAGACTACTTCGCTGTGGCCTTGTAAATCCACTTAAACTCAGAATGATATTGATGAACCACCACCAAAAAGGCAGAATGATGTTTCAGTGGCCGAGCTTTTAGCCAGATACTTACATGTACGTGCAATGAATGGTGACTGTGACTCAGAGCCGGTTGACTTCTGGGTTCGCAATAACGCCACATACAACAAACTGATACCAGCTGACTCTACGGAGTTACAAAAATACTGCTATCGTTCTACTGCCCACTTTGAGCAAAAAAGTAGAAAATGTTCAGCTGTTTCGTCTCCTTATCCACAGTCGGGACAGAATGTGACCAATAAAAGCTTGAGCATCAGTTAGTGAATTGCTCTCTGTGCTTGTCACGGTATACGGTTAAGTACTGAGGGGGTAACAGCGTATAGCTCTCACATTGCGAAGCTCAAGGACGTCTTGTAGCATAAACTTGATGCGTGTTGATATCTTCTGTTGACTGATGATGCTCCGAATCCTCATCATATATTGGTCAATCTGAGACTAAAGAATGCACACAGCAGCACATACAGGAGCATACAGTCAACTGCATTAAACTAATAAAGTTCAGCAATAGACATCATCAGGACCCATCAGTGCTTTCATGCTTGTAGCTTAAATGACAGCAATGCAACAGATTTAGACTTCTGCCATCTTGACATTTTCGCAAATATGGCTCCGACAGAATTTTTGGCCAAATCTGGCAGATTTCAGCATGCTAAGCTTTCTAATTCTGTATACTTAAAATTTCAATAAATTTTTAAATGAGACCAAAAACAAGACCAACAACTCATTTTGTCCGCAACACGAGAACTTGGTCCTTGCATACTACGTCACTGATTTCAAGTGCATAATTATATATATGAAAGTATTAAAGCACTGCACGTTATCAATTTTACGAGCAACTGCGTATCTGGTTAAAATTCATCTCTGCTGTGCAAAAAACATGACTGTAGATATGACAACCCCCCACATGTTTGTTATGTCAGAGCATAAAAAACAGAACAATGACCGATTCAGAACAATACAATCCATCAGACGGAAACATTTACTCTATTAGAAGTCACTTACCCTGCTTCTGTCCTTGTCAAGATCACAGCCGATGGTTTTCAAGAGCCGACACAAACATTCCAGACTCTCTTCATCCTGAGCGCGCAGCAGTCGACGTATGCAGTCATGCATGATACTTTCGGTCAGCATTTTCAGTTTGAACAGCTCTCCTATGAACCTACAGCATTAACACACATATATCCACTTGCACGATCAGTGACAGCTTGCACAATGGCTCGGTGCTTAAAGCATTAGATTTGACTCTAAGTCCGAGTGACAACTCTGAGCAAGTTACTCACAACCATCTGCTTTTATCACTAAGGATTAAAATTTCACATCAGAAATGGTTACAGGCTGTTGCACATTTCACGAGCATTAGCTCAGATTTCTTTTCATGCTAGACAAGCCAACAGCAGTAAATTAATGACGTTTCAGGCAGGGAGTACCCCTCTTTGACACTTGTGATGTTCTGTGACTGGGCAAATTACGACAGTTCTGGCGTTGCACTGGCCACAAGTCATAGATGTCGTCGTCGTGGTCTATCCATCTATGCACTCAATGGCCTCAAAAGAGATACGTGCATCGCACCTAAGCTCATGTGGGCACAGCAGATTGATCTCAGCTTCAAAAAATACACGACAAAACATCAACTTGCACAGAACAACTGAGAAAGAACTATGCAAGCAGAGTAGACAGATAGCCATACTGAGGTTAAAATGTTGCAATAAAAAAATGGGTATTCTAAACGGAAAGCATAACAGTAGATGCTCGAAAATTAATGGGTTAAACATGCAAATGTGCATATAAGTCACATGATCAGTGGAAGAAGTCATGCCAACCATCAACTTTCCGCCATAACCTGTTCATAATCCCAGGCCAGTTTTTACACACGAAAGCAGCTACTGCTTTAGCGCGTCTTAGCCATCGCAATTCTGTCCGTCCGTCTGTCCGTCCATCCATCACACGAGTAGATCAGTCAAAAACGGCGCAAGCTAGAATCACCAAATCTTCACCACTGGCTGCCTGGAAGACTCTAGTTTCAAGAACCATAAAGCTTTTCCATAAATTCGAAGAGGGTGACCCTGAATGAGAGTGCTAAATGAGAGGGGGTAGGAAAACTTTGTGATTTTTAGCCAATAAGTCGCTGTATCTCAATAACAGTGCGAGATAGGGCCTAGTTTACTAGGAATCACTAATAGGAAGTCGTACAAGGCTCTCGAATGCCACCGAATTCAAAGATCTTAGACGACCTTGAATGCCAAAATAGAAGTTTTTATATTTTTTTTTGCGATTTCGGGCTGCAAGGCACATTTCAAAAGCAAACTGCACCAAAATGAATTGAGATAGACATGGAGAAGCTGCATATGAAATTGTCAGCAGTGAACTTAGATTTCAACGGTCATAGTCTCGATTTTCTAGGTTCGAGGAAACCTATGCACGAGTGCATCAAAGAGTGGTACCCCGTATAAGTCGTTATTTTACCACTGTTGACCAGTCTTTCGTGTAAACAATTGCTGATCACCATGGGCATGCTGCCTATTACAACAATCACTAGTGATGAGCTTTTCAGTTGTATCAACATCGATGACTTTGAAAGACACTGAACTTCCAAAAATAATGGGTTTTTATTGATTTTTGCGATCTTCGGCTGCAGCGCACACTCCAAGAATGAACTGGGATGAAATGGCTGGAGATAGACTGACAGTTTGCGAACAGAAACTGCTATAGGCTTTCATGTGTCTCGTGAGCATTAGCTCAAATTTCTTGTTTGTGCTGAATGTAGTTTTGTGTTCAATACCACACACCTATCCCAAGACACACCAGTCCAGTGTCCACCCAGCCAGCAACAGCAGCCTAATGAGGATGAAAACCAGCACTGCATTGTAAAGCAAGGTACTGACCGTATGTTGCCGAGTGATCGCTGGCGTGCTTTCAGCTCAGCAAACTCTTTCTCCTCAGTCAACTGACGTCTCTGCTCCTCCTGCAGATCGCACATCATATACCAACTCAAATAACCCCCACATACACGCTACACCATTAACACCACCACATTAACAAACAAAAAAACTCATTCTCTTGAGTGAACTACAAACGGTTGTTTAACACAGTAAACACACATAACATACATAACTAGGTATGCCGGTTATACGCGAATGTGCAATCGTATGCGATTGCACATTTTGCCAAAACCCGCATATTTTTCCGCATTTTCAAAATCAAATGTGCAAAAATTATGCCGCATATGCACAAATTCGCAAATATTCGCACATATGCTGCATATTTCCACATCAGCATTTTCCTTGTCAAACGTTGTTTTAAGGCCGTTTAATATTTTGGCCGCAGACAATTACTGGTATTTACAATTAGACGTTAAATAAACTGACTGTGTAATGGTAAAGTTTGAATTATTAAATTGTGATCTGTGCTGTTTTGTATCTACAACCACGATGTCACCCTTACACTGACAATTTTCCTCACTAACAACTATGACTGCGACTGACCGAGGTAGCATTGTCAATGGCCACTTGCATGCGTGCAAAGTTGCCCTCATCCTTCTGATCTGTTTCAAACTCGTACTGACATCGGTTCAGAAGCAGCTTGCGGAATGACATCGACTCCTGGGCATCACCCGACCTCGGAACTTTCAACTACGGCCACATCACACCAGAGAATACAGAGAGTTTTACATGAGCTTTTTACCACTTCTAACTTGCTGATTTTTGCTGCTTGGTTTTAGTCAGTAGTAGCAAACAAAAGCTTTTAATATTTATGCAATTATGCCTGCATTACTTTTGTATGCGGAAGGGCTGGGCTGGGCTTGAACTTAAGTAGACCTGAAACGAGCTAAACATAGAGAACTTTTATAGAGTAAACAGGATGGGATGGGCTGTAATGTTTGGACCCATCCAACGATCTAGTCGCTCCTGTGGCTTGATAGTATGGGCCACAAAAAATTCTGCATGATGTGCACGTGCAAAAATTCAAACCAGAAATAGCACAAAATCGAGGGTGCCATACAAAAAGTACTGCACACGATCTTCAGAATTTTTAAAAAGCAGTGAATGCACACATACTGAGACACGCTAAGATACTGTTTATACTGATGCTACCAAGTGTAAAAAAGTAAGCTCACTTATTCCATGGCCCATCTCTAGCACTATGTCTATTGTCCGTAATGGAATAACGAGTTGTCAAATGCACGAGTGCACGCAAGACTGACAACAAATAACAGTGTGCTGGAAGCTCCACAGCTGACTATCGGTGGCCATCGAAGAAGAGAATTAAACCGTCACTTAATCCAACTCCAGATAATGGTTTTGTTTACCATACACTTCTTAGCCCCACCATTGCCGTGTAGATTCAGCTGATTTTCCAGCAACGTACAAAGTCACTTACTTATGTATACAGACTGAACAAACAACATATACACTAAGACGTAAGCCAAGCTGCTTACATTGACAAGACACTTTGCCATCTGAGCATATGCTGCAGAGTAGCCGGGCTCACTGATTGCCTGCCAAACACCAGATCACATCAGCAACCAATTACAATACTCACCCACAAACTTACATGCCAATAAAACAATAGCTAATGTATGCGATCATGCACTGAAGAAAGCTGAAAATCACTGATACAATAATCATTTGTTGCCAGGTAGGCACAACGCAGTAGATGGTGCATTGCTTGAATTTGTTTCAAATGTGTCTTCAAATACAACAGGATGCACTTACACCAAACAGTATAGTGGAAAACAACTAAAACATCCTATGGACACAACAAGTGACATATGAAATACAAAAAGTACAATGTGGAAAGCAGCTGGTCTAATGGAAAAAACATACAAGACACATGGTTCGTACTACTCTGCATTTTCCCCGACTTTCCAGGACAAAATGAATCGTTTTTCATAACTAATTTGTTCACAAAAAATACCAATGTTGGTTTTCAATTGCTTGCAATCACAGCAGAAACAAGGGCAGTGGAAGAAATTTAAAAGTGGAGGTACAAATAATCTGCAAGCGAAGCGAGCAGAAATAATTCTAAACTGTTGTACACAGTCTGTATACAACAGTTGAAAATTTTTTTCTGCACCTTTGTTAACTTTTGCACCCTGGTACTTCTACATTCCTTGACTTTCCGACCTCCCCTGACCGTAGGAACCATGAAAACAGAATGAGACATATGAGACAACCACAACGTCGCCTGCACAAAAAGTAATCCATCCCAAACTTCTCAGACAACACTAATGCCATTCCAGCCATTTCTCATTATTAATGTATCTATACCAGCTTATGATACAATCTCTACACTCAGAGATTACCTTAAGTAATGTGATTAAATATGGAAACACATTGCATATAATGCAAAACATAAACCAGCCCCAAATCCACCCCCATTGTCTGCATGCTCTCTCCCAGCTGTGTGATTTCGAGATCAGTGCTCAACTCCATTCTGAATGACCCTGAGCCAAACACAACTCAACTGTACAGGCAAACGGCCAGTCCTCTCCCATATACTGCCACTATGTAACATTCCCGGCGCTAAGGCTGGTACCAAATTATACCGCTTGGTGACAGAAAGAGAACTTGCCCGGGAATGTAACCTGGCAGTGAACTGAGTATTAGTCGAACCAGTGACCTTGTAATCACAAGTCCAACACGCTACCATTACACCACCAAGCAGCTAATCCAATACATTAAGTTATGGGACAGATGATTGATTCTGATCTAACCTTCTCAAAGATGACGTCAATGCAGCCCTTAAGCCGCTCCTCAGTGTCAATGTTGAGTTCGTTCACCATTCCCATCAGTTTCTGCATCTTGTCCAGTGTCAGCTTGTTCAGGATGCTCCGCAGCTTACGATATATTTCCTGCAGTCACACAGCAGCAGAAAGTTGCCCTCAGATGCGCAAAAACCAACAGAAATAAACTGAAATAAAATGGCTGTGTATACGAAAATGTGCTAAGTGAATGAACTAAACTGGAATAAACTCAAATATTTCAGTGCATTTTGGTTCACTTCCATTGCAGTGCACGAACTGTACAAAGCGAACTAAGTTAATGACGTTCATTTCACTTCATCGCAGTTCATTTCATGAAGTGTATCAGCTTCAGTTCAGTTCAGTTCACACCTTGCATACTTACCCCACTTTTCTCAGCTCTGTATACATACAATTTCCTAAAAATTTCACAACTCTTTCCTGCTCTCAAAACCATTTTTTTAGAATTATGCCAAGGTAGACATGTGAAATAGTACCAGTATTGAGCACTCTACAGAGTGCAGCAAAAAAGTAGCCCCAAAGTTTTTTGCTGCTTCCTCAGCAACCGTTTGGAATTTTAACTTGAAATATTTTACAGCTTTATTTACTGAAACTTTCTACATCTAACTGCCAAGTAAAATGTGATTCTGTTGAAAAACGGCAAAGTTATAGACTTTTTGATATGACTGCCTACCGATTTTTCAGCATTAAAAAATGTTCAAGCTACTACACCAATGCAATAATGTCGTTGAAACAACACAGTTAACTACTGATCAAAAGCCAGAATTTTATTGTCAAGGTAAACGATCAAGTGTCCACTGACAGCTCCAAGCTCCAACATAAGCCTTCAGTCACATACTTTGATAAGTCTTTCACAGCCTTGTCGATCGGTTTTTGTGTCAGGTTGCCCCAGATAACCTGAAGCGGTTCCTTGACTTCGGCAACTGTTTTCGACTTTGTTGAAAGTTTGGAGTAAGCTTTCAACATAGCACCCCACATGCGATAGTCCATTGGGTTTGTATTCGGCGAATTTGGAGGCCATTGGTCTTTTGTGATGAAATCTAGATAGTTGGCCCGCAGTCCATTCCGCGCGCTGCGCGATGCGTGTGCTGGCGCGCTGTCCTGCTGGAAGATAAACCCGCTGGGCAGCCGGTGATTGCTTCAAAAGAACGATAATAAAGTGATAATTTATAAACAAAATAAATTAATGTTTATCAAAACGTCACTGTGACGTCATAGCAGTAACGTTATAACCGGTTTTTAAAAATTAAATAGCATTTTTAACTTAAATATTTTTAATGCTAAAAAATCGGTAGGCGGTCATGTTAAAAAGTCTATAACTTTGTCATTTAACAGAATAAAATTTTACTTGGCAGTTAAATGTAAAAGGTTTCAATAAATAAAACAGTAAAATTTCACATTAAAATCCCAGATGGTTGTGGAGAAAACAGTAACAAACTTTAGGGGGCTACTTTTTTTGACACACCCTGTATGTTGACCACAACAAGAACAAACAACAACAACAATATTCACAGCCATCACTCAGAACAACAACCATTATAAAATCAAATGTGTTAGAAGTGTAAACCATTGGTTGAGAAAAATGCAATATAAGCTCCCAACACCGCTAAAGGATCCACTGCAGGCCCTATATATCTGAATGGAACCATATCAATAATCAACATGTTATCATCTGAGGCACTCGCACTTTAGACAAAATGAATGAACACTGTTTTAAGTCAATTGTGCTGCTCAACCTGCCATCAATGTCTCAAAACCAGGCTCTTCATAAAATTATCATCATCTCCAAACCTGCTTATTGTGCTATTTCTCTTGAAGTAGCTCTGCTACTGACGCAAATGTGACAAGTTGATTCTTGACTGACAGATGTCCAAACTGAACAGTGCAGTGAATTAGGTGGATACCTGAGTGGCAAGCTGTTCAGCCGAGTCGGTGGACGTGGCAGCTTTCAGCGTTGCAGGTTTCCAAGCATTGTCTGACGTGTGAAGCTGCACGGCCTGCTGCAATGAGACGGTGATCACTTTGCGTGTCGGCGTGTGATCAACTCGCCCACCGCCACCGCCCCCGCCGCTGTGATGTCGACGTGACAGCACAGCACTTGCTGACACCGCCGACCGCATGAATGCTGGTGGAGCTGCGATAATGACAATAACGCTGGCAATTTCTAACATGTCTTAGCACCGCAAACAACGTCCTGGCTATTACTATTACGATAACTATTGGTATAAGATTTCAGAAACGTTAAACAGTACTCAACCATTTTAGTGATAAGCAGACAAAAAGAACTAACAGTACAATGGCTAAACCAACACAGCCAATTTTCATGTGAAAACAAAACATAAACAGCGCATTAAGTAATGTTACATCGATGCAATAAATCCTATTTTAGATGTCAAATTGTAGTTATTAAGCCCTAGCACTAACCGTAGACCTAATTCTGGCCCTAACTCTGCACTGACGCAAGTGCATTTACTATGTTTAGTTGCCTCGCAGAACTGGAAGCTAAACTGATGGTGGATCTTTAGGTAGATCTAAAGGTTTGTGGCTGGGTTTCTAAACCACGCGGTAAGATAAGCACAGTAAAATGTGTCAAGTCAAAAAGTAAACGAACCGAACCTGGCAGAATAATTTAGGCACACAGAGAGGTCTGGCAGTAAGTTCAGGATTGACAGAAAAGCTACAACTATAACTATATGAGTTGCAAATGCTGGCAGACCTGCGACCATTGGCGGTGGAGCCACGTACATCGGTAGCATGTTGACAGGAAAGTTTGGCATAAAACACGGAGGACGCCGAGAAACCTCCGACTGCTGCAACGTCATACACACATCAACGTTAATCACAGCAATCAGACACGTGTACGGGTTGGGTGGACGCTGGACTGGGCCAGTTTGTACATCCATAGCATGTTGACAGGGCAGTTGGGCAGGAAACATGGAGGAAACATGGAAAATGATGAGATGTCTCCAACTGCCGTATCAACCCACGAACACAAATTACAGATCATGCACACGGATACTGGACTGAGCATCAGCTAAGCATAGAATCCATTCAGCACCAGTTGCTCATTCTGTTTACAGTAGCAGTGGTAACATCATTGATTGCACTAATGATGTTACTTGACACTCAGCTGGGTCAATACTGAGATGGATGACTGTTTAAGGGAGTAATGTCTTCGTATTTGGCCAAGCTACCAGGCCAACTCAACCTGGCCATCCCTCCGTGGGTTGGCATGGGCAAAATGCATACTGGCGATGCTTATGGCCATTGCCAGGGGAGAAATGGCAAGTTCTGCATAACAGTAGGTCCTGTTAAAAAGACGACTGGCATGCAGACCCAGTCAGCTAAAGGTGTTAATAGAGCCGACCAAATCAGGTGACTGCGCTGTAAGTTCGAGTTGCTGGAACAACATCAACATGGTTTCGTGTACTGGAAGGAGTTCGGCAAGGCCGTGTCCTGTCACCTTACTTTTTTAATATCATTTCAGAGATGGTCATGAGAGAGACTACAGAGGGATTCTAAGGCGGGTTTCAGATTGGAGGAAGAAAAATATCCAACCTAGGATATGCAGATGATATAGTGTTGATTGCTACGTCTGCCCAAGAGCTACAAACACTAGTGAATCATCTAAATATCATCAGCAAAAGACCTTCTGATCAATGCAAAAAAGACAAAAATAATGAGAGTCGAAGTTATGGACACATTTCCATACCTTGGATCAGTAATCACCAGTGATGCAGAGTGTACAGCAGACATTCATGCTAGATTGAATAAAGGACAGAGCATTGTGTCACCTTTGAGGAAAATTTGGAAAAATGACATCACTACAGACACCAAAGTACGGCTCTCACAGACACTAGTATGGCCTGTGGTTACTTACGGATGTGAGAGTTGGGACTTTGAAAAGATCGCATGAAGGTAGGTTGGAGGCGTTTGAGATGAAAGCACTAAGACAGATTTTGCAAAGAAGACAAATTCGTGGGTCTTGGAGCAGGCAGGTGTCAACAGAAGTTTACTGGCAAATGTTAAAGCAGAAAGTTGAGATACTTTGGTCATATCATGAAAGGCGAAGACAAATCTCTTGAGAAAGATATCACTGAAGGGACCTTGCCGGCAGTAGGAAGAGAGGAAGACCAAGAACAGTGTTGATAGACTATTATGTCACTTCATGGACGGGACTGAAGCTTGAAGAGGCAATTCAAAAAGCGGACAACAGGTCTGCATGGAAGACGGCAATTCATAGTGCGGCCTACCCCCGGATCGAGGACGGCTAAAGGTAAGGCAAGGCAAGGGCTGTAAGCTACATTGTAGTTTAATTGGTTTTAACCCTCGCTGGCTCAAAGTGCTAAAAAGCAACTTAAGCTCCCGCAATAGGTTCCTGTGCGCAATCATCTTCTTATTCTCTGGTTTGAGTAATTAGTTAGCTACCATACTAGGCAATTTACACTGGCGAAAGGAAGTAAAGGTTTAACTATAGACTCTTTTCTAGGCACATCCATTGTGTAACAGTAATGTAATCTATCATTGTATTCTATAACAGTGGTCACATGCTGATGTACAAAACAGCAATTTAAAAAAAGTTTTTTAAATCATATAAAAAATGTTTGTATGAAACTGCAACTGAACCACAGTGCTTCAACGAGAATAATTACTGCTCAAACCAAATTTCCCTATGTGATTCATAACAATTAAAACTGAATCACAATTTGGATTCACCCGTCAGTAGTGTAACTAGTGTATTCATAAGAGAAATATGTGCAAGTTTACCAAGTCTAGAATGATCTCCGGCATCATTGGCAGGCCAACGGGCTTCCGTTGTGATTCCGCGGAAAACCGAAGCTGAAGCAGGAATTCCCGATCGTATCGCAGGCACTCTTTCTCTGACAACACAACAGCATGCGAGATATGTTGATACACTGTGTTCAGAAAAAAACACCCACTTACGCTTTGTTTCATATCTCTGTGGAAAATGTTTTGATTTCTACAATATTTTCAGGGTATGTTTAGAAGGTATCATGTATTCCATCAGTGAAATAGTTAAATATTCTTTGCTACATGTGACATTATGCAGACGTCATATTTCCCTTTTCTGAAAATTATGGGCTTTACCTTTGAAGAGGGAATATGAAGCATAAGAAAAAAACAAAGTCTGCAGTACTTTCAGTGGTCTTGACATCAGTAGACGCAGTCGACTGAGTTGAGGTGAAATCTGTTGCTGCTAGTCTGCATGGAGCAGAAGGCTTGAGCTCGGATAGCAGTGCTGTGTCGTTAATGCTATTGTTTCGTCGGTTCTTTGTGCGCTCAACTTCCGTCAGATTCGGCTCAAACGACGACGACCGATGCAGTGAAGGACATGTTGCACTTGTTGTCATATGAAGCACATCTGAACCCGGCGATGATGGCATGTCACTTATCTACACAGCAGATACAGGGTGTTTTTGTCTTTTTCTTTACTTTTGCGATCATGTAGTGTTTCGTATCTTTACTCCGTGCACGCTAAATTGCTAACATAGCAAAACGGAGTATATAATGTTGATGTTAGTGTAATAATGATGACCGACCGATGACTGACCAACTGACCTCCCTTCCTGGAATAACTTCAAATGACCAAATCTCAGCAACCAATCATCCGATCCACTTCCAGTTTGGTTCTAAGGTGGGGTTGTCAGGATCGTCCAACTTAATAGTGTCATTTATATTTACGCCCATCTGACTCCTGTTGCCACGGCAATGAAATTTAGGACACAATGGCCTACAACTCGGCTTGTGTAAAAAGTATGTAACGGATCTTTAGTTGTAGTTGTAGCAGTAGTAGTGCTTGCAGTTTTAGTTGTTGTAGTTGTAGTAATACAGAGTGGGCCATAAAAAACTGTCCCCTATATTATTCTGCTTAAAATTTTACTGCATTTGTTTATACGAACAAAATGACACACCATATAAATTGCTAGTTTGTTCTTCACATGTTGATATCGAAACCTAATAAGTGTGTCAAAATGTTATTTAAAATAATACGATAGAATCAAAGCACCGTATGACATCACATTGGTGAAACACAAATGGAAATACGTGCTTGCGTGTATGTCTAAGTAAAACTGCAAAAACTTCATACAACAAGACAGTCAAGTAAACAACTGTTCAATGTGCCCTTCTGAATCTCTCTTGGAATTTGATTGGACCCAGGGTTGCCTTCCTGGCATTATATCAGCTCCGCTACACACTCGATATTCTCTGTTGTTCGGACAGTCCGATTCCGTCCACTGCCGACCTTTTGAGAAATTGAGTTCGTCTTGTCAATTTTGCGCACAAGATCTTTAACAGAACTGACCACCCAATTCTTGTTAGGAAACTCTTTACAAATGCTTTTAGCGCCCCATCCCTTTTGTTGGCGAACGGGTTTGATCGATGCTTTATCCTCGTACGTTAAATGACGTTACACTGTTTTCCCCATTGTGGTTCCTGTACAGTTGGGTTGCTTTCATTTATTTTATCCCATTACAAAATTATTGAAAATATTTGCACAAAATTTGCACATGTTACTCAGAATTGATTATATTTCAACGTGCGTTATTCACTTTAAATGTACATCACTCTTGGAAGAAATAATTAGCTGACATATTGGGGGACAGTTTTTTATGGCCTACCCTGTAGTAACGCTACATACACACGTGCCCCTGTCACCAAGCAGTATAATTTGGCACTGGCCTCACTGCCGGGAAGGTAACGGCAGTATGTGGGAGAGGTCTGGCCTACCGCCCATGTAACTGAGCTGCGGCTCAGGGCCTTAAAACGGAGATGAGCACCACCCTACAGACACAGAGCTGTGAGAGAGCACTATTGATTAAGGGAGCTTTACCTTTTAACTACCTACCTACCTATTACGTAACGGTCGATCTTATGGTATGAGTCGTCTGCCTATCTGTCCATCTATTACGAAATACGGATGCATTGTGGCTAAACGGTAAGTCATAGGGGTCGGCAATGGTGCTGGCGACTTCCTATAGGCTGTCAGTAATAACCATGTTTCCATCTGTAGTGGCTTGGCCGCAATTTTCAATGGAAAGTTTTAAGCTATACGTGACCGTATCTTGGAAACCGTGCCAGATAAGGCCAAGGTTACTATTAATCAGTAATAAAAAGTGGCATACGCCCTTTCAGATACATGAAAATCATTGACCTTGGATGACCTTGAAAGTCACTGACAACCAGTATGGTCGGCTCTGCTAGCGACAGCTGGGCTTCTTGTTTCTCTATCCAGAGAAGACGATGAGCTAATTTTCAGACAATCTATGTCATCACAAAGAAGCAAGGTTAACGACAGTACAGTACCCTGTCTGAGGTGCGTTCTGAGCTGGCGTCGCTTGGTATGTTGTGTTCCTTGGACGGCCGGCGACCTGACCGACGCCTTTGCTCACGAGCTGTACGCAACACACAATGCAATACAATCCACACCTCTTAGAAACTGCCACCATGCCAACGCTATGGAATAGATTTTGCTTAGCCGCCACCCGTCAGAACTGTTCCTCAGAGGTGCTGTCATCTGCAACAAAACGGAAATCGTTGAAACAGGAACCGGAACATCATACAATAAGCCTACAACATACATTACAGTACCATGTTATGTTATACATCTGTCCGGTACTTTGCTGTCATCTCAGAGCACTTCTGCAGCACAAGAAATCATGCAAACGTCCCTTGCAGCCTTTGCACTGGATCTACGCTCGTACAGTTTCAGCACTTCATATATGACATCTGACCATCATTCACTTTGTTCAGCACTTAGCAAATGATTCATAGGCATGGCGGCATGAGCAGATGTAGCAATAGTGTGTTTAGTGACAGGCATAACGTTCTGTTGCTTACAATTCAGGCTCATGTCGTCATGCCAATCATTTGCCGAATGTGCTGAAGCTGCACAGAGTCTTGCATACCCAACGCTGTTGAAAGTACTGCAACTATCTTGGTATGCAAATTTCTGCACTTTACACTTCGTCCAAGTCTAAGTCACGAGGGTCCAAGTCAAAGAGTCCTAACTTGAGTCAAACTTCAGTCCACTACCGTCACTGGCAGCTTACCCTGACAACACAAGAGCTCTCTCGCTCCTGAGGCAGCTGAACTGTGGTCTACAGCTAATGTACATACAGTCCTACCTCTGTGATGTGGTTTTGGCTGCGGCGGCGGGCGACTGTATCCTCCTCCAGAACCAGTCATCACCCCGACGACATCTCTGTCTCTGTCTGACCACCACCCAGTCTGTTGTGACGCACTCCCTGGTACACTTGGTCTCCTTCTACCACCACCACTGCCACCGCCAGTTCCACCACTGGATGACGAGGTAAAGGACGGGGGAATATAGTAGCCACGCTGGTAAATCTGGTCGGTCGCCGGGTTACTGGACCGCCGTGAACCCTGCAGTGACGACAGCGCCGACGACGATGCAGACTTGGGCAGTCTCTGCGGCATCACGATTCAACAGAACATCAGGATGCGTTGCCACATTTGGCGTTTTTCCACCACCAGATCTGGGTTTTCGTCCGTCGGAAAATCTCACGGTTTTCGTACAGCAAAATCTTCAGGGCAAACGCTGCTGCTGTGCGTGCGGATGGGTATCAAGAGGCTGCCTCCGTGATGCCGGGATCCACTCGGTGTACCAGTAGAACTGGCCACATTAGAACTGATGACATAGCCACCATGTGCTGGCGGCACCCAGCTACTATTACGTCCCGCACTAGATTGCGTCGATTGACAACTGCTTTGAAGTTCTACTACGACGACTACCGGCAGCGGTAGTGTCAGTGAGCTATCTGTCATCAGTACACAGAGCAGGCCTAAACATGACCGATGGACCGCGCCCTAGCCACCGAATGAGCTCGCCGTGTCGCTCGCTATGCCGCGGTGGACAACAATACAGACTGAATGACTGAAGGACAGACAGACAGACAGATTGATGCCTCGCGCAGCGCGATAAACTCTAGCGGACCGGTGTTGCCACGTCTGGGGTTTTTCCACCAGATCTGGAGTTTTCGTCGCAGTATCTAGGTTTCCGTACAATCTTCAGCGCTGAGTAACACTGGGCGTGATGATAGGTTGCTATTAGTCGACGAGCAGGCTGACCGGCCGGCAGACCGGCTCAGCAGTCAGCGCAGGGGCGCCGCGTCTCCATTCACTGCAAGCCAATGCCAACTAACAGACACGCATGCCTGCCACGTCGTCGCAGTCGGCCAGCACAGCACAAATTAGTTTCGCTTTCGTTTTCCACCAACACATTCGACGCCGGTGCACGCTTCTAGCAACGGTACGCACCGGCAAGGCACGCTAAACGCAGAACACGAAGACGACGATAGAACAAGATGTCTTGATACAGTCAGTCGTAGCCTACCGGGTACTAGTAGTATACGCCAGTCGCCAGCACCAGTCAGTCTCGACTTGATAACCGACGGACGGCACAGCAACGCTGCAGCCCAGCCGACAGACAGCGCACGAGGCTAAGCACGCCGCGTAATGTGCACTGACTGTACGTATGGCACTCTGACGATCCGTGCACTTCCTTTGACGCTGTAATACGAATTGTCGCAACGGGTGCGTCGCGCGACACGTTATGCAACTTACAACATTGATGAAAACAATAAATAGGAGCCTAATACAGACAGTAAAAAATATGGACTGGAAAACTGTGCGCTTCCGCTCAAAAAAATGAGACTCGGCTCAGCTCAAACATTTTGCGGTTCAGCTTTTGTGGCCTTGGCTGACAGATCTAGTTTTCATCATATACATCGCCACGAGTCAGCTGTCTCAGCCCGTGTGCAGGCCTAGTTAGTTTACTTTACACCTCTAATCGTGCATTGGCTGCAATAATTGCCCAATAAAACTACACTCGTGCCATTCAGTTTCCTGATCTAGCAGTAGTTCGCATCACTTAGGCCAGTTTAAAAATTCCGCTTTGATTGATTGAAGGATATCAAAGGGACGACACGAATCGTTCCACAATCGTGCGTACGGACCTCTCCTCATCGCTTGCTCTGATAAATATAGCAGAGCAACTAGAGCTACAGCTGCTGACTGTTTCTAGCCCGCGAGCAGCATCCCAGCGCGCGCTCTCAGCTGCTACCGGCAAAGGCCTACGTACAAAACACACGATTCAAGGGGCTAGGGGCTAGGGGATAGCTCACTCACTCATCAGGCCCGCCAGGCTAACATAGCAGCAACAGTTGCACATTAGAACACAAAACCAGCGATTAGCAGTTACTCATTACCGGACGATCTCCGTCATCCAATGCATTACTAGGATAGGCCGACCGTATGCCGCTGTCCGAAGGGCAGCAAATGTGAACCCCTATTAGGCCTACTGATTAATAATTTAATAGCATTCTTGGCCCTATCTCTCACCATTTAGCCACAATACATTCGTTACAGAAGGAGAGAAAAACACACAGACAGACGCCAGTCCGTGCAATAGGGCAAACCGTTAACGGTTGGCCCAAAAACCATATACTAATTGCGGGATACTGGTGTACTCAGACAGCGCAATAAAGATGCTTTGTGATATATAAAATTAATACCGATAATAACACCGACATTGATGCATTGCACCAGGACCAGCTGTCGACTAATTAAAGCAAGAAACGTAGCTGGGGAACAGCATACTGAGGGAGTTGGGAAGGGGGAGGGTGAAACATCATTATGAGTCACTGCCAGTGAACAATAGTAAAATGACCGATGTATGTCATGCGCTGTAATGTCACTGTACAGATACACGTATCATCAATAAGTACACGGGTGCTTTCGTGCTCGCAGTTGCGTTATGGGTTAAAAAGTTGGAAACGGGGGGGGAGGTTACGTTGCAATTTTCCGACGAACAGTTGCAAATTTCAGAAAGATGAGACATGAACGCTCAAAACAGGCAAGTCAGTCATTAAGTAAGTAAGCTGCAATTTACATAGCGCCAAAATCACAACAGAATCAAGACACATTTAACCTAAACTATGCCCCTACGAGAATCATCCAAAAAGTTTCCGGCCTCGACATATTAGACAACAATATTTTCCACAATCTATACATCAGTGAAACGTACAT